>Ga0153954_1000037_pt1 | contig 135223 bp, 134 predicted proteins | sample TSFL038MetaG_FD_102277 | JGI IMG/M metagenome (GOLD analysis project Ga0153954, IMG submission 102277) | Attine ant fungus gardens microbial communities from Florida, USA - TSFL038 MetaG | ecosystem: Host-associated > Fungi > Mycelium > Unclassified | place: USA: Florida, Wekiwa Springs State...
GCGCAGCAGTTCGTCAGTATCGGCGCTCAGCTTCTCCGCGCACGCGCGGCCGGTCCCGCCCGCTTCCAGGGCGCGGCGCGCCTGATCCCGCCCGGCGTCCAGCGCTGAGCGAAGCGTTTCGACAGCGGCGCGGCGGAAGGCGGCGGGGTCGCCAGAATGACGTTGGTGGAGGGCGCCAAGTTCGTCGAGAAGCTGAGCCCGCTCCACGCCCTTGACCAGCGGCGCGCCGTGGGGGCGACGTTCCACCGCGGGAGCCTGGGTTTCTGACATCGGAGGTATATCCTCCCTTGGCTTGGAAATCGCAAGGCCAGCCGGGTTCCGGCAGAATTGTCAGATTTTGCCGGCTTTCGCCTCGATCGCATCCCAGATCGTCGCCGCGACATCAGGGCCGCCTACCTTTGCGATCGCGCGGATGCCAGTCGGCGAGGTGACGTTGATCTCCGTCAGATAGCCGTCGATGACATCGATGCCGACGAACAGGAGGCCGCGCCGCCGGAGCTCGGGCCCGATCGTCGCGCAAATGAGGCGTTCCTTTTCGGTCAGCTCGGTTCCCGTCGCCGCCCCGCCGCGCACCATGTTCGAGCGGATATCGTCGCCCGTGGGAACGCGGTTGACCACGCCCTTGGGCTCGCCATCGACAAGGATGATCCGCTTGTCGCCGCGCGCCACCGCCGGCAGGAATTTCTGCGTCACCCATGGCTCGCGCAAGCTCGTGCTGAAAAGGTCGAACAGCGAGCCGAAATTCGGGTCCTGAACGGCGACCTTGAACACCGACGCGCCGCCGAAGCCATAAAGCGGCTTCATCACGACTTCGCCATGCTCGGCGCGGAACTCCTCGATCGCCGCCTTGTCACGGGCGATGAGGGTTGGAGGCATCAGCTGCGGGAAGTCCATCACGAACAGCTTTTCGGGCGAATCGCGCACCCCGCGCGGATCGTTGACCACAAGCGTCCTCGGATGGATGCGCTCGAGCAAATGCGTCGTCGCGATATAGGCGAGGTCAAATGGCGGGTCCTGCCGCAGCAGCACGACGTCGACGGTCGAAAGGTCGACGAGCTTCGCCTCGCCGAGACGCGCGTGATCGCCCTGGACGTCCTTCACCGTCAGCGGCTCGGCCATCGTCTCGACGCGCGAGCCATTCAGCCGTAGCCGGTCGGGCGTATAGTGCAGGAGGCGGTGCCCACGCGCCTGGGCCTCGAGCAGAAGGGCGAAGGTCGAATCTCCAGCGATGCGGATGCGCTCGATGGGGTCCATCTGCGCGGCGACGGTCAGAGGCATGGGCGTCCGGTCGAAAGCGCGGGAGCGCTTGAGGAATTGGTCGGCGATGAGCCTATACGCGTTCGGCGCGCAGCGGGAAAGACGGCGCCGCCCGGTTTGACCAGACGCGGTTGGGCATTGCTCATCTGACCTAACAGGAGCTTGCCGAGGCTCAACGAGCCTCGACTCGTTCTCAGCGAATCCATCGCCCGACCGTTCGATCCTCGCGCAAGGTTCGCGGCGCAGTCTCCGCATGGGCCGCGGGCCGCGGCTTCGTGCGAATGGCGGGGGTTATGTCTTGGCGGCGGCATCGATGAAAGCGGCCACGGCGATGATCGCTAGCGCGCCGTCCGCCGCCGCGCCCCCGGCTTCGATTGCGAACCGCGGCGGCAAGGATATCGCCTTCGCCGCCGGCATCGTCCTCATTCTCTGCCTGTTCTTCCTGCCGGTTCCGGCGGTGATGATCGACTTCGGCCTGGCGCTGTCGATCGCGCTCTCGGTCCTCATCCTCATGGTCGCGCTCTGGATTCAGAAGCCGCTCGAGTTCTCGGCCTTTCCGACTGTGCTTCTGGTCGCGACGATCCTGCGGCTCGCGCTCAACATATCGACGACGCGGCTCATTCTGTCGCACGGCGAACAGGGACCGACGTCGGCGGGCTACATCATCGGCGGTTTCGCCCGCCTGGTGATGGGCGGCGACTTCGTCATCGGCATCATCGTGTTCTTGATCCTGGTGACGATCAACTTCCTGGTCATCACCAAGGGCGCAACCCGCATCGCCGAGGTCGGGGCTCGCTTCACCCTCGACGCCATTCCCGGCAAGCAGATGGCGATCGACGCCGACCTTTCGGCCGGCCTCATCGACGAGAAGGTGGCGCAAGCCCGCCGGCGCGAGCTCGAGGAGGAGAGCGCCTTCTTCGGCTCGATGGATGGAGCGTCCAAGTTCGTTCGTGGCGACGCGATCGCCGGCCTCATCATTCTCGCGGTCAACATTTTCGGCGGCGTCGTGATCGGCGTCACGCGGCATGGATTGTCGCTCACGGCCGCAGCCGACGTCTTCACCAAGCTTTCGGTGGGCGACGGCCTGGTGACGCAGATTCCGGCGCTCATCATTTCGCTCGCCGCCGGGCTTCTGGTTGCGAAGGGGGGCACGCGAGGCTCGGCGGACAAGGCGGTTCTGGATCAGTTGAGCGGCTATCCGAACGCCCTCTTTCTCGCCGCGCTGGCGATGGCGGTGCTCGGCGTCGTTCCGGGCCTGCCGTTCCTGCCGTTTGCGCTCATCGGCGGCCTGATGGCGTTTGTCGGCGTCGCCATCCCCCGACGCCTTGAGAAGGATCGCGCCGCGGAAGCGGCGAAGGTCGCGGCGAAGGAGGAGCGCGCCAAGGCCGAGGCGCGCGCCTCGATCAAGGAACAGCTCAAGTCGTTCGAGATCGAACTTGTGCTGAGCAAGGAGCTCAACGCCGCGCTATTGTCGTCGCGCGACGAGATCGGCTCCCGCATCGCCAAGATGCGTCGCAAGTACGCGCGCCAATATGGCTTCGTCGTTCCGGAGATCCGTCTCACCGACGACATCAAGGCCGCGCCGAAGACTTACCAGATCAAGATCCACGGCACGGCGGTTGCGACCCATGAATTGCGTGTTAGGGACCATCTCATCATCATCGGCGACGGGCCGCGGCCCAACCTGCCGGGAGACGAAGTGCGCGAACCCGCTTTCGGCATTCGCGCGATCGCGATTCCCGAGTCCTTCGCCAAGGACGCGAGGCGCGAGGGCTTCAGGCCGGTCGATCCGGTCTCGGTGCTGCTCACCCATTTGAGCGAAGTCATCCATAACAATCTCGCGCAGCTTCTGTCGTACAAGGATATGCGCGCGCTGCTTGACCGGCTCGAGCCCGAGTACAAGCGTTTGCTTGACGACATGTGCCCCTCGCAGATCTCGCAGTCCACGCTGCTCGCGACTCTGAAGCTCCTGCTCGCCGAGCGCGTCTCCATTCGCAATCTTAATCTGATCCTGGAGGCGGTGGCGGAGATCGCCCCGCATGCGCGACGGCCCGAGCAGATCGTTGAACAGGTGCGCATCCGGCTCTCCCAGCAAATCTGTGGCGACCTTGCCGACGATGGCGCGCTTGCCGTGCTCAGGCTCGGCAATCGTTGGGACCTCGCTTTCCACCAGGCGCTCAAGCGGGACGCCAAAGGCGATGTCGTCGAATTCGACATCGATCCGCGGCAGATGGAGCAATTCGCGGCCGAGGCCTCTGCCGGGATCCGCAAACGGATGGATGAGCGGCGCCTCTTCGCCCTCGTCACCGGCCCCGAGACCCGCCCCTATGTGCGGATGATCATCGAGCGCATGTTTCCCACTCTGGCGGTTCTCTCGCAACTCGAAATCGCGCGCGGCTTCGAGGTGAAGTCTCTCGGGACGATTGCGTGACGGCGCTCGCGTCCGGAGCGATGGCGACCGCGCATACGGCGCTCGCCCCGAGGGCTGCGCTGGCCGCGTTCGTGCTCTTCTGCCGCATCGGCGGCTGCCTAATGCTCGCCCCTGGATTCTCGAATACGCAGATTCCAACCCAAGTTCGCTTGTTCGTCGCCCTCGCGGTCACCCTTACGCTGACGCCGCTTTTGTTGGAGCGCGTTCCCAGCGCTGCGCTCGGGGACGACCCGATCCTGACGCTCAAGGTGATCGCCGTCGAATCCCTCGTCGGCGGCATGATCGGCGTCCTTGCGCGGATGTTCTATTTCGCGCTTGAGGCCCTGGCCGTGGGCGCCGCCTCCATGCTCGGATTCTCGAACCCCTCCGGTTTCCAGATCGAAGGGGACGAACTCATGGCGCCCCTGGCGACGCTGATCTCCCTCGCCGCGATTGCGCTTCTGTTCGCGGCGAACCTTCACTGGGAGCTGCTGCGCGGCCTGGTCGCCTCGTACGACGTTATGCCGGTCGGCGCTGACTTCAACGCGCGCTTGGCGCTGAAGCAGATCGCCGATGCGCTCGGCGAATCCTTTCGGCTCGCGCTCAGGATCGCTTCCCCGTATGTGATCTATGCGTTGGTGGTCAATCTAGCGCTTGCTCTGGTCAATCGGCTGACGCCTCAGGTCCAGGTCTTCTTTGTCGCGACGCCGTTCGTCGCCGCCGGCGGGCTCACGTTGCTCTATTTCACCATCAAGCCCGCGATCGAGGCCTTCATCCGCGGCTTTGGCGCTTGGCTCGTTTCCGGCTAGCCGATGAAGAAACGTCTCGACGCGCTCGCTCGCATCGGCCAGTTTCAAACGCTCATGAATGACATCGGGCGCTGGCGGCTCAGCGGGCTCGAACGTCAGGCGGCGGGACTGAACGACGACCTCAAGACGGTCTTCGAAATGCTGGAGGCGAACGAGATCGACTACGGCGGTCGCGCCAGACTCGTCGCGCGGCATGTTCGTTCGCTGCAGCGGAGGCTCGACCAGTTGGCCCGCGAGCAGGAAGACGCGCGCCGAAGCGCGCTTGCTCAGGGGAGGAAAGCGAAACTTGCCGAGCAGGCGATCGAAGCTGCGGCGCTCACCTATCGGCGCCTGAACGAACGCAAGGAGCTCCTCGACATGATCGAGGCGTCGATCGGCAGCCGTGGCGCAAGCTCGACGTAAGGCCGACGTGGGACGCTGACGCATCGCATCGAACGTGACAGCGCTTCCCGTGGCTTTCAATCCTCGCACAGATGTCGTCCTTGAGGTGCTCAGCGCAGCCGATCCGACGCGCGCGAGCGTCGCCGCACAACGCCTCAACGCGCTCGCCGGGCCGAACGCCACGACCGCTAGCTTCGCCGCCGACCTGGAACGAGCGGCGGCGCCAGCGAACGCATCAACGCCGCCGGTCGCCAGCGCCCCCGACGCGCGCTCGCATATCGCACGGACCGCGGCGGCGCCCGACAAGCTCGGCCAGGCGAACACCCAGTTCGAGGCGATGATGCTGAATTCATTCGTCGGCGAATTGTTGCCGAAGGACACGGGAGAGGTCTTCGGCCAGGGAATGGCGGGCGACATGTGGCGCTCGATGCTCGCCGAGCAGGTTTCCATGCAAATCGCCAAGTCCGGCAAACTCGGGCTCGCCAGGCGCCTCTTCGCGACGCACGAGGTCTCCGCCCCAGCTGAGGGCGCTCCGGAAGCGAGCAAGGCCCAGGCCGCTTCAGCCGCCCAAATGAGCGCCAATATCCTGTCCGCGTCGGCCGGCGCCGCGCCCGAGAATGGCGGCGTTCTGTTCGCAGGGCGCAAGCCGACATGAGTCCATCGCAGCTTCGACCCCAATCCCCCGCGGCCGGCGCGGCCGCGCTGCCCATCGTTGAACGGCTCATTACGACGCTCGAGGCGGAGAACCGCGACCTCGAGCAGGGCCGGCGGGCCAAACACGAGGCCTATAGCCACATCAAGAACCAGGGGCTGCTCGAGCTCAACCGCCTCGCTCCGGCGCTGGGCGCGGCAATGTCCGCGGGGCCGCTGCGCGAGGCGCTGGCTGAACTGCACGCGAAGCTCGAGATCAACCGGCGGGCGCTGGCTGTGCAGCTGAAGGCTTGCCACGCGGTCTCGGAGATCATCGCCCGAGCCATCCAGGAAGGCCAGTCCGACGGAACCTACACCGCGCTCGCCTGGACGCGATCGGGCGAATGATCAAAGCCGTCCTGATCGCGCTTGCGACGGTCGCCGGCGTCATCGCAGGCGAAATGGGCGCCGACAAGGTCGCCGCGATGCGTGAGGCGCACGCGGCAGCCGCCGTCGTGAAGGCGACGGAAGCGCGCAAGACGCACGAGATCAACGTGCCTCGCATCAAGGACGGCGCGATCAAAGGCTACGCCGTGATGCTGCTCAGCTACACGGTCGACCTGGGCGCGCTCAAAACGGCCGAGATGGCGCCGGATTCGATCCTCGTCGACGAAGCGTTCCGCTACGTTTACAGCGACGATACGATCGACTTCGACCACCTCGACCGGTTCGATTTCGCCAAAATGAGCAAAGCGCTCGCCCAGGCGGTCAATGCGCGCGTGAAGAGCGACGCGGTCGTCGACGTCGGCGTGCAGGAATTCACATACGAGCCGATCCGCGAGACCCGAGGACGTCCGTCGCCTTAAGGGACTCGCGTCGTGCGGCCAGCCTTGGAGGCGGCCATCAGATCAGCAAACCTCCGGAAGAGATAATGGCTGTCGCGCGGCCCAGGCGACGCTTCGGGGTGATATTGCACCGAGAACGCCGGACGGTCGGCGAGCGCGACGCCGCAATTCGAGCCGTCGAACAGCGACACGTGCGTTTCCTCCGCGGCCGCAGGCAGGCTCTCCCGATCCACCGCGAAGCCGTGGTTCATCGACACGATCTCGACCTTGCCGGTCGTGAAGTCCTTGACCGGGTGGTTGGCCCCGTGATGGCCCTGCGGCATCTTCACGGTGCGCGCGCCGACCGCGAGGCTCAGGAGCTGGTGGCCGAGACAGACGCCGAAGATCGGGACCTTCTCGTTCAAGAGGGCCTGGATCGTCGGCACGGCGTATTCGCCAGTCGCCGCGGGGTCGCCGGGACCGTTCGAGAGCACCACCCCGTCGGGTTTCAGCGCAAGGATGTCGTCCGCGCTGGCGGTGGCCGGAACCACCGTCACCGCGCAGCCGCAGTCGTTGAGAAGCCTCAGGATATTGCGCTTGGTCCCGTAGTCGATCGCGACAACGTGGAAGCGCGTCGCGTCCCGCCGCCGATAGCCGTCCTCCAGCGTCCAGCTCGTCTCGTCCCATTCGTAGCGCTGGGTCGCGCCGACCTTCGGAACGAGGTCCATGCCGTCGATGCCGGGCCAACGCGCCGCCTCGGCGCGCAGCGCGTCGAGATCGAAGGCGCCGTCGGGCGAATGGGCGATGACTGCGTTCGGCATGCCCCGCTCGCGGATGAGCGCGGTGAGCGCGCGGGTGTCGACCCCAGTCACGCCGATGACCCCACGCGCTTTGAGCCAGGCGTCGAGCCGCGCGCGAGCGCGAAAGTTGGACGGCGCGGACACGTCGGCGCGCATGATTGCGCCGATTGCGGCCGACGCCGAGGCGGCGTTGACCGTTTCGACGTCCTCGTCATTGACGCCGACGACGCCTATATGGGGAAAGGTGAAGGTGACGATCTGGGCCGCATAGGATGGATCGGTCAGGATTTCCTCGTAGCCGGTCATCGCGGTGTTGAAGCACACTTCGCCGACCGCGGCGCCGGTCGCGCCGACCCCAAAGCCCTCGATCACGGCGCCGTCCGCCAGCACGATCACGCCGGTTGCGACGCGCGGGCGCCAGCCGGAAGCCGTATCGTCCAGGCGGGGCGACGGATCGGGATGTGTTGCGCGCGACATGCGGCTGTGCTTAAGCGCCGCCTTCGCCGCGCGTCAAGCTAGGGGCGCCCGGCCCAACCCTTGAGGAGACTCATGCCCGATTCAGCGCCGTTGCGCGACATTGTGGCCACGCAGATGAAGGAGGCGATGAAGGGGGGCGACAAGGTTCGCGTCGGCGCCCTGCGTCTCATCATGGCGGCCTTGAAGGAGCGGGAGATCGAGGGGCGCGGCGCGGGCAAGATCGTGACCCGCGCCGACGAACTCGCGCTCCTCACCAAGATGGTGAAATCCCGCCAGGAATCGGCCTCGATCTACGCCGAGGCCGGCCGCAAGGAGCTTGCCGAACAGGAGAACGCCGAGATCAAGGTGATCAGCGAATTCCTGCCGAAGCAGATGGACGAAGCAGCCGTGATCGCCGCCGCCAAGGCGGCCATCGCCTCGACTGGCGCTGCGAGCATCAAGGACATGGGCCGAGTGGTCAATGCGCTGAAAGAGGCGCACGCCGGCCAGATGGACTTCGCCAAGGCGAGCGCCATCGTGAAGGGGCTGTTGACCGGTTAGCCCAGCCCAATTTCCCCGTGTGCGATGCGGGCGAAAGCGGGCGTCCATGAGGGCCCAGGCCTGGCTCCCGCTCGCGGGAACGACAAGACCGGAGGTCTGCGCACAAAGTTACGCGGCTCAACGATTTCAGGAGCTTAAGTGTGCTTCTATGAGACTTTGTGACTGCCAAGCCGTCCGATCCAACGGCGTCATCGCGAGCGAAGCGTGGCGCCAGAGCCGTCGCGCCGGACTTGGGGGGCGCCTAAGCGCCTCAACGGTAGAGATCCATCACGGACGGCCCCTGGATCGCCACGTCGGCCTTCAGCCTCCTCGCGATGACAGTGGCGGCTTGGCAGTTACGCAACTTTCTGCTCGTTCCCCAGCCGCTCCTTTCCGCTTGGGCTGCGAGAGCCTCATTTCGCCATGCGAAACGAAATATTTGGCGCCTGACCAGCTAAGCCTCTGAAATCATTGGCGCCAACGAATCAGTCCTTTCGCCGTTTTCTGCGATATCAACGGGTTGCGGCCAATTTCGTTTCGCCGGATTCTCGCCCGATGCATTCTGGGCCGCTTTGCGCGGCCGTTTTGGCTCCTCTGAGCGCCAAGGCCTCGCGCGCCGCGTCGAGGCGGCCGAGCCGATCCTCCATCCTGTCGCCCGTCGGACGCTCAAGCTTTCCGAGGCGGCGATGGACCGGATCGAGTCGCCCGCCATCAGCCGCGCGAAGATGCGCTGCGCGCGCTCAGCCTCTTCGGTCAGGATGGGATGAGATTTTGCGGCCGGCGCGGGCATCGGGGGCGTCCTTTTTCGCGAAACCGCCAGAGAGCACAGATAAAGCAATACGCGTAAGGCCATGAGGATAATATTTTCCGGCGCTGGCGCCTCGGCGGCGGCTCGCGTGGATGGCCGGGACAAGCCCGGCCACGACATGACTCTAGACACCCGTAGCGGCGGCCACCGCAGGGAACGGTCCGCGCGCTGACGCGTTCAAGAGCCATGCGGACCATCGACACACGCTTTCGCATGATTGTCGCCGGCGTCATGCTCATCGCCGGCGGGGCGTTCGCCCAGGCGGCTAGCCCGCCCGCAAAAAATACGGTTCCCGACGCCAACCCGCCGGCCCAGAACCTGAGCAAGGAGCTGAGCCGCTCGAACGGAGTGATCCATCCAAAAGAGGTGGACCCGGCCATCCAGAAGCCGGCGCCCGCGACGGGGGACCCGAATGTCGTGCCGCCGCCAGGCGCTTCCGGCGGCGCTCCCGCGCCCCAGCCAAAGTGAGCGAACAGAGCGCTTCACGCATCCTCGAGCCCGCGAACTGCTGTCCGACAAGTTGGTTCATCTGAAGGCCGCAAAGAGTTTTACGGTTCGACCCGGGCCGCGGAGGCTTTCGCCCGCGCCTTTGCTTGGCGGAGGGGAAATCGCCCTGCTAAAGAATAGGCGCAGCAGGGAGGAAGATCGCCCATGGATTTGAAAATCGCCGGGCGTCGCGCGCTGGTCACCGGATCGACCGCGGGCATCGGATATGCGATCGCCGAGGGCTTGGCGCGGGAGGGGGCTGAGGTCATCCTCAACGGCCGGCAGGCCGACACCGTGGAAAAGGCTCTCGCCCGCGTCAGGAAAGCGGTGAAGGGCGCTCAAGTCACCGGGATCGTCGCCGACGCGGCGAGCGCGGCGGGCGCGAAGACAATCGTCGGCCAGGCGCCGGACATCGACATCCTCGTCAACAACCTCGGCATCTACAAGCGGCAGGGCTTCTTCGAGACGCCCGACGAGGACTGGACGCATTTCTTCGAAGTGAACGTGCTCTCGGGGATCCGGTTCGCGCGCGCTTACGGACAGGGGATGCGGCAGCGCGGATGGGGGCGGATCATCTTCATATCGAGCGAGTCGGGCCTGCTCATTCCTGTCGACATGACGAATTACGGCGTGACGAAAACGGCGCAGATCGCGGTCATGCGCGGATTGGCGCGCGAATTCGGCGGCTGCGGCGTCACCGTCAATTGCGTGCTGCCCGGACCGACCCGGACCGAAGGCATTTCTGCGATGTTGGCGGATGAATCCAAAAGGAGCGGCCGTCCGGTCGCCGAGCTCGAGGCGGATTTCTTCAAGACCGCCCGTCCGACCTCGCTCATCCAGCGCCTGTCGGAGCCGGACGAGATCGCCAACATGGTGCTTTACGCCGTGAGCGACGGGGCGAGTTCGACGACGGGCGCGTCGCTGCGCGTCGAAGGCGGGATCGTCACCGGCCTCGGCTGAGCGGGTGGAGGCGGCGGCCGCGCCAGGGCGCGGCGCCCCGGGCATGAAGCCGCCGCGCGGCCCCGAAAACCTCAGTCGAAGACGATGACCTGCCGCACCCCGACGCCCTCGCGCAGCCGGTCGAAGCCCTCGTTGATCTCCTCGAGCTTCAGGCGATGAGTGAGCAACTGGTCGACCGGCAGGCGGCCGGCGCGAAAGAGCGAGATCATGCGCGGCACGTCGCGCTGGGGGGCGGACGAGCCGACATAGGAGCCCTTGAGCGTCCGCTCCTCGGCGACCAAAGCGAGCGGCGACAGGTTCATGCGCTTCTCGAAATGGGGGAGGCCGGCGGTCACCGTCGAACCGCCGCGCGCGGTGACGGCGTAGGCGAGTTCGAGCGCCGGCACCGAGCCCGCCATCTCGAAGGCGACGTCGACGCCATTGCCGGCGAGGCGCCGGATTTCCGCGACCGCGTCGGCGGAGCTCGCGTTCACGATCTGCGTCGCGCCAAGCTTGACCGCGAAAGCGAGCCTGTCGTCCGAGAGATCGACGGCGATGATCTGGCGCGCCCCGGCGAGCCGCGCGCCGAGAACGACGCTCAAGCCCACTCCGCCCAGCCCGACCACCGCGACCGACTGGCCGGGCTCGACTTTCGCCGTGTTGACGACCGCGCCCACTCCGGTCAGCACCGCGCAGCCGAACAAGGCCGCGAGTTCGAGCGGCAGGTCGGGGTCGATCTTGACGCAGGATTCGCGCGCCACCACCGCATGGGTCGAAAAGGCAGCGACGCCGAGAAGGTGGTTCACGGGCTCGGCGTGAAACGAGAGGCGCCGCTCGCCGGACAGAAGCGTCCCGGCGGCGTTCGCCTTGGCGGCCGGCTCGCACAACGCCGGACGGCCCCCGACGCATGGCTGGCAATGGCCGCAGCTCGCGACGAACACGAGCACCACGTGGTCGCCGACCTTGAGGTCGCTGCCGCCCTCGCCGACAGCCTCGACGATCCCGGCCGCTTCGTGGCCGAGCGCCATCGGCGTCGGGCGCGGCCGCGAGCCGTCGATCACCGATAAGTCCGAATGGCAGAGGCCGGCGGCGGCCATTTTGACCAGCACTTCGCCGCGGCCGGGCGGGGCGAGGTCGAGCTCGGCGATCTCGAGCGGCTTCGACGAGGCGTACGGGGTCGGCAGGCCAGACTGGCGAAGAACGGCGGCTTGGATGCGCATTGTTTAAGACCCCAACTGGAAACATCGAATGCTGGGCGAGATTGCCCGCCGGGGCAACCGGAAAATCGCCGGCGATGGCGTCCCTTCGCCCGCCGCCATCGCAGGCCGCCCTTGCGCGGCGAATGCGCCCGCGCCACATGTCCGTCAAGCCCGTTTGACTAATTTCGCGGGCGCGCCCGGAGCCGATCCATGCCGCAGACCCAGAGCCGCTTTTTCGACGATCTTTCCCGCCTCATGACGGATGCCGCGGGACTTGCCGACGGCGCCAAGCGCGAGGCGCAGACCTTCGCCCGGGCGCAGATGGAGCGGATGATGACGGGCATGAACGTCGTCGCCCGCGAGGAGTTCGAGGCGGTCAAGGAGATGGCGGCGCGGGCGCGCGACGAGAACGAGAAGCTTGCCGCAAGGGTAGCGGCGCTCGAGGCGAAGCTCAACGAGCCAAAGCTTTGATCCGACTCGGTTTCCGTTACCAGAGCCTTGATTCCGTTAACTGATTTTGTGGAACGAAGTTTGTAATCAGTTTACGAGCGGGCGCGAATCAGCAAGGGTTGTATTTTGGGTCGCCCGGGTTGAATCGCTACGGGTCGACTTGAGTTGTTGCGCCTCGACCCGCCGAAAGACCTGTCGATGACCTTGCTGGAAACCAACGCCGAAGAACGTCGCGAGCACCCCGTCGACGTGGTTGAGCGGCTGGCCGCCGTCAACGACTGGGCTTTCGACCGCGCCGAGACCGACGAGATCTCCATTCTGGTCTCCGGCCGTTTCGCCAATTACGACGTCGCCTTCACCTGGCTGCCGGACCTCGAATCGCTGCATGTCAGCTGTTCGTTCGATCTCAAGACGCCTCCGCACAAGCGAGCGGCGATCGGCGAACTGACGCAGCTGATCAATGAACAATTGTGGCTCGGACACTTCGATCAATGGAGCCAGCAGGACGTGGTGATGTTCCGTCACGCCCTGTGCCTCACCGGAGGCGCGCTCGCGAGCGACGCGCAATGCGGCGCGGTGGTCAAAGCGGCGCTCGACGCCTGCGAGACCTATTACCAGGCGTTCCAATTCGTCCTGTGGGCCAATCGCGGTCCGCGCGAGGCGATCGCCTTCGCCACGTTCGAGACCCGCGGCGCGGCATAGAACGCCAGAGATAAGGCGACGATCGGGGGCTGGCGCTCCGGTGGAATTGCGTGTAAGAGCCGCGCCTTCCCATTTCCGGGCCTTCGCCGCCCGCTTCCGATTGGAGTTTCCTCAATGGCTGTTCCGAGACGCAAAACGTCGCCCTCGCGACGCGGCATGCGCCGCTCCGCCGACGCCCTCAAGGCGCCGACTTACGTGGAAGACAAGGATTCGGGCGAATTGCGCCGCCCGCATCACATCGACCTCAAGAGCGGCATGTATCGCGGCCGCCAGGTGCTGAAGCCGAAGACCAAGTCCGCCGACGCCTGAAGCGGGCGCGAGCTGGCTGACAGCTCTCCAGGGGCGCCGCGGGCGAACTCCGGCGTTTGAGCCCAGATCGCGGCTTAGAACCGTCATAGAAGGATCGAGCGCGCCGCGGAAGATGCGCTCGATCACCCGGCGTTGCGGGCCGCATTGAACCGCTGCGCGCAATTTTATTGACCTGATTTTGCAACGTTTTTTATGAAAATCGGGCTCCGGCCCCGCCGCGACGCTCCTTAAGCGCGCGCCACATTACAAAGCTTTCATGTTTGCGACATCGCCCGTTTAGGCGGAGGCGCGCATTCTCTTCATCGTGAGGCGGCGGGGACGGTCTCCGCGGCGATGATTCGGATGCTCGGAGCCGTTGATGTTTGCTGGACGACCATCGTACTCCCTCCGCGCGGCGCTTCTCGGCGCGGTCGCATTGGCGGCTCTCGGCGGCGTCGCGGTCGAGAACTCGGTTGAGCCCGTTTCAGCCGCCGCCACGAGCGTCGAGGCGCCCGCTGGTCCGGCGTCGTTCGCCGACGTCGTCGATCGCGTGAAGCCAGCGGTGGTTTCGGTCAAGGTCAAGCTCAGCGACGCCGACCAGGTCGAGGACGACGATTCGGATGGCATGCCGGGACTGCCGGACATTCCGAAAAACAGCCCCTTCTATCACTTCTTCCATCAGTTCGGCGCGCCGAACAATGGTGAGGGCGGAGGCGCCGCGCCGCGACGCCACTTCTCGCAAGCCCAAGGGTCCGGATTCTTCATTTCTGCCGACGGCTATATCGTCACCAACAACCACGTCGTCGATCACGCTTCCGAGGTGACCGTCACCACGGCCGAGGGCAAATCCATGCCCGCCAAGGTGATCGGCGTCGACAGCAAGACCGATCTTGCGCTCTTGAAGGCCGAGGGGAGCGGCTTCCCCCATGTGACATTCGCCGATCATACGCCGCGCGTCGGCGATTGGGTGATCGCGGTCGGCAACCCGTTCGGTCTCGGCGGCACCGTGACCGCCGGCATCGTCTCGGCGCGCGGACGCGATATCGGCTCGGGCCCTTATGACGACTTCCTGCAGATCGACGCGCCGGTCAATCATGGCAATTCCGGCGGTCCGACCTTCAACGCCTCGGGCGAGGTGGTTGGCGTCAACACCGCGATCTTCTCGCCCTCCGGCGGCAGCGTGGGCATCGGCTTCGCCATCGCGAGCGACGTTGTGAAGAATGTCGTCCAACAGCTCAAGGAGTCGGGCTCGGTCACGCGCGGCTGGATCGGCGTCCAGATTCAGAATGTGACCGCCGACCTCGCCGACGACCTCGGCCTCAAGGAGACGACCGGCGCCCTCGTGGCGGTGGCGCAGAAGGATTCGCCCGCCGCGGCGGCTGGAGTGAAGAGCGGCGACGTGATCACCGCGGTCGACGGCGAGAATGTCGCCGATCCGCACGATCTCGCCCGCCGGATCGCGGCGCTCGGCCCCAAGAAGACGGTCAAGCTCACGCTCATCCGCAACGGCTCGCCGATGACCCTCGAGGTGACTCTCGGAACGATGCCGGCCGACAAGACGGCGAGCGCGGAAACGCGCAATTCGGACGACAATAGCGGGTCGGCGCTCGCCAAACTCGGACTGACCCTCCGACCGGCGCGCGGGCAGGACGGCGTCATGGTCGCGGAGGTCGATCCTGACGGCGCCGCGGCGGACAAGGGCCTGAAGCAGGGCGACGTGATCCTGGAAGTCGCCGGCAAGTCGGTCAGCCGGCCTGCGGAAGTTGTGCAAGCGATCGATTCGGCCAAGTCCGGCGGCAAGAAGTCGGTCCTGGTGCGCGTCAAGTCCAACGATGGAGAACATTATCTGACGCTGCCTACGCGCGCGTCTTAAGCATCCCCGGCGCTCCGCGATTTCGCGGAACGCCGAAATGAAATGGACGGAGGGGTTCATGGGCTCGTCCCCGGCCCTGCGCGAAGCGCGCCCTTCCGTCCAAGTCGGCGGTCGCACATTTCCCCGCCCGCGCGACCCCGACAAGGTGGCGGCAGGTCCCATCAAGCCCCCCGAGGACCTGCCGCCATTCCTTTTTTTGGCCTAAGCGCCGGGATTCGCTATATGTCGGACATGCGCATCCTCATCATCGAAGACGATCGCGACGCGGCTGCGTATCTCACCAAGGCGTTCCGCGAAGCCGGACATGTCGCGGATCACGCCCACGACGGCGTGACCGGCTACGATCTGGCGCTCGAAGGCGCATATGACGTCGCAATCGTCGACCGCATGTTGCCGAAAATGGACGGCCTCACCCTCGTCGGCGCTTTGCGCAAGCAGGACAACGAAACGCCCGTCCTGATCCTCTCGGCGCTCGGACAGGTCGACGACCGGGTCAAGGGCCTGCGCGCCGGCGGCGACGATTACCTCTCGAAGCCCTACGCATTTTCCGAGCTTCTGGCGCGCGTCGAGGCGCTAGCGCGACGCGGGCCGAAAGGCGCCCCGGAGGAGACGATGCTGAGAGTGGCCGACCTGACCCTCGACCGGCTCTCGCACAAGGTCACCCGCCGGTCCGAGGAGATCGTCTTGCAGCCGCGCGAATTCCGGCTGCTCGAATATCTCATGCAGAACGCGGGCAAGGTGGTCACCCGCACGATGCTTCTCGAACATGTCTGGGATTATCACTTCGATCCGCAGACCAATGTGATCGACGTGCACGTATCGCGTCTGCGCGCCAAGATCGACCGCGATTTCGAGGCGCCGCTCTTGAGCACGGTGCGCGGCGCTGGTTACATGATACGTGACGGCGCTCGGTAAGCTTTTTGGCGCCACCGCCTTTCGCCTCGCGCTGGCGATCCTCGTGCTGAGCGCCGTCGGCGCCGGCGTCGTCCTCTATATCATCGCCTGGCAGGTCGAATCGGTGGTGGACAGGGAGATCGCCCGGACCATCGACGCCGAAGCCAAGGGCCTCATCGACGCATTCGACAATGCGGGGATAAGGCGGCTCGAGGCCGTCATCGAGGCGCGGAGGCGCGAACCCGGGGCCTCGCTCTACCTCCTCACCAACCCGATCGGCGAGCCGCTCGCCGGCAATGTCGAGCAGGTCTCCGCCGAGGTGTTGCTGCACCCGGGTTTCCTGCCGATCATCTATCGCGGCGCAGGCAGGAGCGATCGGGGGCGCCAGGCGCTGGTCGGCGTCTATATTCTGCCTGGCGGCTTCCGGCTCCTGATCGGGCATGACCTGGCCGATCGGGCGCGTATCGGCAAAGTCATGGTGCGGGCGCTCGCCATCTCGCTCATCTTCTTTGCTGCGCTCGGAGCCGTCGGCGCTCTCTTCGTCGCGAGGCGGGTGCTCAAGCGCATCGACGACATGAACATTTCGGCGCAAGGGATCATGGCCGGCGACCTCACGCGCCGCTTGCCCGTGTCCGGCTCCGGCGACGAACTGGACCGACTGGCGGAAGGCTTGAACGAGATGCTCGGACGCATCTCCGTCTTGATGGCCGGCTTGCAGGAGGTCTCCGACAACATCGCGCATGACTTGCGCACGCCCCTCACCCGTTTGCGCAATCACGCCGAAGCGGCTCTCGCCTTCGGCGGCGACGCTGCGGCCTACCGCCAGGCGTTGGAGAAGACGATCGAAGAATCGGACGGGCTGATCCGGGTTTTCAACGCGCTTCTGTTGATCGCCCGCGCGGAGGCAGGCGGCGACCTCGGGCCCCTCCAGCCTCTCGACATGGGCGAGGCGGCGAGGAGCGTCGCCGAGCTCTACGAGCCGATCGCCGAGGAAGAAGGCGTCTCGTTGACCGTCCATACCGAGCCTGGGCTCAAGGTTCGGGGAAACCGCGAGCTGATCGGTCAGGCCATCGCCAATCTTGTCGACAACGCGCTGAAATATGGCGCGCCAGCCAAAGACCTCGGCGGCGAGGCGCTGACGGATGTCGTCATTACGGCGGAGCGAATCGGCCCCTCGATCGTGCTCACGGTGGCCGACCGCGGCCCTGGCATCGCCGAAGCTGATCGGGCAAGAGTGCTGGGCCGATTCGTCCGGCTTGAAGGCTCGCGCTCCCGGCCGGGCTCGGGGCTCGGATTGTCGCTCGCCGCGGCGGTCGCGCGCATGCATGGGGGAACGGTTGAGCTCGAGGACAATCATCCTGGGCTTCGGGTGCGCGTCCGTTTCCCGGCGGCCGACGAGCCGACGCCTGCGCTTGCGCCGGCCGAACTGGTCCTGAATGTCCGCAACGCTGGGTGAATGCCTCGTCGAGGCGCCTAAGCTGGCGGCGGCGCCGGCGGCGCGGCGCCGGCTTGCGGAGCTCATGGAGACGTCCTCCGGCGCGGAGCTGAAGCGGCGGCTCGAACGTGGCAGGACGCGCGACGTGCTCATCGGCCTCGCCGATCATTCCCCCTACCTTTGGGCGCTCATCGAGGAGGATCCGGCCCGACTCGTCCGGTTGCTTGAGCGACCGCCCGCGGAATCGCTTGACGCTCTCGTCGAGGCGCTTCATGCGCGCCGCGACGAGCATGAGGCGGATCTCATGGCGGCGTTGCGGCGCGCCAAACGCGAATCGGCGCTTCTCATCGCGCTCGCCGACATCGGCGGGGTGTGGGATGTCGTGGCGGCGACCGAGGCGCTGACCCGCTTCGCCGACGCCGCCATCGGCGCGGCGATCGATTTCCTGCTGCGCAAACACGCTGAAGCGGGATCTCTGACGCTCGACCCCGACGCGCCCGATCCGGGAAAAGGCTCCGGCCTGGTCGTCCTGGCGCTCGGCAAGCTCGGCGGGCGGGAACTCAACTATTCGAGCGACGTCGACCTGATCGTCCTCTACGACCCGGCGGGGGCTTCGCTTGCGCCGGGGACGGAGCCCGGGCCGATGTTCGCGCGCCTGACCCGCGGGCTGACGCGGATCATGCAAGAGCGGACGAGCGACGGCTATGTGCTTCGCGTCGACTTGCGCCTGCGGCCCGACCCCGCCTCGACTCCGGTCGCGCTCTCGACTGTGAGCGCCTATCAATATTACGAGACCGTGGGCCAGAACTGGGAGCGGGCCGCGCTCATCAAAGCCCGCCCGGTCGCGGGCGACCTCGAGCTTGGGCGGCGGTTCTTGGCTGATCTCGCGCCGTTCATCTGGCGCAAGTATTTCGACTACGCGGCGATCGCCGACATCCACGCGATGAAGCGCCAGATCCACGCGGTGCGCGGCCACGAGCGAGTCGTCGTGCCCGGCCACGACGTCAAGCTCGGTCGTGGCGGCATCCGCGAGATCGAGTTTTTTGTCCAGACGCAGCAGCTCATATTTGGCGGGCGCCGTCCGCAGATGCGCGGCGCCCGCACGCTCGACATGTTGCGCCAACTCTGCGCCGACAAATGGATCAGCGAGGAAGCGGTCGATGACCTCGCCGAGGCGTACGCCTTTCTCCGCCGCGTCGAACACCGGTTGCAGATGATCGCCGACGAGCAGACGCAGCGCCTTCCCTTCGAGCGCGAGGCGCTGACGCGCTTCGCGAAATTCTGCGGCTATGCGCGGCTCGACGGGTTCGTCCGCGACCTCACGCGGCGCCTGACCAGAGTCGAGCATCATTACGCGCGCCTGTTCGAGGACGCCCCGGCGCTCAGCGGCGCTTCCGGCAATCTGGTCTTCACCGGCGTCACCGACGATCCGGCGACGCTCGCGACCTTGAGCGCGCTCGGCTTTCAGCGGCCGGAGGTCGCCGCCGAAACCGTGCGGGGCTGGCACTTCGGCCGGCGCGCGGCGGTTCGCAGCGCCCGGGCGCGGGAAGTGCTGACCGAGCTTACGCCCGCACTGCTCGAGGCTTTTGCAGGCTCGGGCGACGGCGACGCGGCGCTCGCCGCCTTCGACGAAGCGCTGGCGCGCATGCCGGCGAGCGTCGAGCTTTTGTCGATCCTGCGCTCGAACGCCTCTTTGCGCGAATTGTTCGGCGACGTGCTCGGCAGCGCCCCGCGGCTGGCCCATGTGATCGCCACGCGGCCCCATGTGCTCGACGCGGCGATCGATCCGGCCCGCACCCTCGACTTCGACATGAGCTTCGACACCGAGGCCATGGGCGCGCGGGTGGAGCGGTTCGTGTCTCACGCATCGAGCGCCGAGGATGCGCTCGACCTGGCGCGCGATTTCGCGGCCGAGGAGATGTTTCACATCGGGCTCAGCCTGCTCACCGGCCGCCTCGACCCGGACCGGGCCGGGCGCGCCTATAGCGCTCTTGCGCAGGGGCTGATCGCCGTCTTGCTCAAACGCGTCGGCGAAGCCTTCGCGGCCGAGCATGGGACGATCCGCGGCGGCCGGGTCGGGGTCGTCGCGCTCGGCAAGCTCGGCTCGCGCGAAATGACCGCGGCCTCCGATCTCGACCTCATGCTCGTCTATGATTTTCCCGCCGACGCCGGCGAGTCGGACGGCCGCAAGCGGCTCGGTCCCGGGCTCTATTATGCGCGCTTAACGCAACGGCTCATTTCGGCGCTGACCGCGCCGACCAAGGCCGGACGCCTATACGAAGTCGACATGCGGCTGAGGCCCTCCGGACGCCAGGGCCCGCTCGCGACCCAGTTCGGGTCGTTCAAGCTCTACCAGGAGGAAGAAGCGGAGACGTGGGAGCACATGGCCCTGACCCGCGCCCGCTTCGTCGCCGGCGATGCGAGCCTCGGCGCCGATATCGCCCGGACTGTGCGCAAGACGCTGACCCGCGCGCGCGACGCGGCGAAGGTCGCGCATGAAACGCGAACCATGCGCGCCCTTATCGCGAAGGAGAAAGGCGATGGCGACATCTGGGATCTGAAGCTCGTCGCGGGTGGCCTCATCGACATCGAGTTCGTCGCCCAATATCTGCAATTGGCTTTCGCGCACGAGCATCCGGCCGTTCTCGACGTATCGACCCGCAAAGTGGTCGAAGCGGCAGGGCGTTCGGGGCTGATCCTCCCCGAACAGGCGGAAACCCTCGTCGACGCGCACCGGCTCTATAACGACGCCACCCAGTTCATGCGCCTTTCGACCTCGGGTCCCTTCGATCCGGCCAAGGCCGCCTCCGGGGTCAAGCGCCGCATCGCCGCGGCGATCGGCTTTCCCGACTTCGACGCGCTGGCCGCTGCGCTGGGGGAGGCGCGCAAGCGCGTGCGGGCGGCGTTTAAGGAGATCGTCGCCGGTTAGACCCCGCGCCCGAGCCTATCGATCAGCGCCTTGAGGGTCGCCGCGGTCGAAGCGTCCGCCTCGCCGTCGACGCGCTCCGGGCGGAAGTGACGCTGGAATGCGGCGACCGTCCGCCGCGTCTCGAGGTCGTAAACTCCGGTGATCGCCACGCCGTAGCCATAGAGCGCCAGCATCGCTTGCAGGGCGCGCACCGAGGGGCCTTCCTCCTCGTGAGCGAAGAGCGGGCCGCCGACAATCGGCGCGGGCTCGGTCCATGAGCCGACGCCGGCCCGCGACAGAATCGCCCAGGGAAAGACCTCGCCCGGATCGCGCTTGCGCGAAGGCGCGATGTCGGAATGCGCGAGAACCCGCTCGGGCGCGATTCCCCAGCGCGCGCAGATGTCGCGGGCAAGCGCGACGGTCGCGTCGATCTGGCTTTCCGGAAAGGGCGGCGAACCGCCCTCATGACCGGGGTTGACGATCTCGATCCCGATCGAAGCCGAATTCAGATCCGTTTCGCCCTTCCAAGAGCCTCGGCCGGCGTGCCAGGCGCGGTCACGCTCCGCGACCAATTGATCGACCGCGCCGTCTTCCCAGACCAGATAATGGGCGGAGACTTCGCAGGCGGGATCGGTCAGCGCCTTGAGCGCGGCCTCGCCGGTCGGCATTCCCGTATAGTGGAGGATGAGGCAATTGGGGCCGCCATAGCCGCGCCGCTCGCCGAAGTTCGGCGACGCGATGAAGCGGCGGACGAGCAGGCTGTCCGGCGTGCTCACACCCTAAGACCGAATGGCGTCTCGAACGTCCGCGCCATGACGGTTCTCGCCATGGCGCGTCGAGCTTGGATCAATCAGTACCAGGCGCGGCAGACGCGATGGCCGTTGGAGTTCCAGCCCCAGCGGGCGCAGCGGGCGCTGTGATACCGGGGCGCCGTCATGGAGTTGCCGATCAGCGCGCCAGTGCCCGCGCCGATAAGGCCGCCGGCGATGGCGCCGCCAGCGCTGCCGCCCGAAAGCGCCGAGCCGATCAGCGCGCCGCCGCCGGCGCCGAGCGCCCCGCCGACCAATGTGCCCTGTTGTTGTTGAGGCGTGTAGCAGCCCGAGAGGGACAGCCCGCCCGCAAGCGCCAGCGCGAGAGCAAAATTCTTCTTCATGTTCCCCCCTTTGGGTCAGTAGAACGCGGTGCACACCCGGTTGCCGTTATAATCATAGCCCCATTGCGCGCAGCGGCCGCCGCCTCCTCCCGGAGGCGCCGTAACGGCGTTGCCGATCAAGGCGCCGGTGCCTGCGCCGAGCAAGCCGCCGGCGATCGCGCCGCCCGGGCTGCCGTGGGTGAGCGCCGAGCCGATCAGCGCGCCGCCGCCGGCGCCGAGCGCGCCGCCCGCAAGCGTGCCCGTTTGCTGTTGCGGCGTGTAGCAGCCCGAAACGGACAGCGCGCCCATGAGCGACAGCGCAAGAACGAGAGTCTTTTTCATGTGTCCCCTATTTGGCTTAGTAGAAAGCAGTGCAAACACGGTTGCCGTTGTAATCATATGCCCACTGAGCGCAACGCCGGGGCGGCGGAGGGGCCGCATAATAGCCCCCCGGCGGCGGGCCGCCATAATACGGGCCTGGCGGCGTCGCGGCTGATCCGAGAAGCGCGCCTGTTCCACCGCCGATCGCCGCTCCGGCCAGCGCGCCTCCGGCGCTGCCGCCCGATGCGGCGGCCCCGATGAGCGCTCCCGTTCCTGCGCCGAGCGCGCCGCCCATGAGGGCGTTCTGCTGCTGGGGGGTTTCGCAAGCGGAGACGGACACCGCGGCCGCGAGAGCCAGCGAAAGCCCGAGAACTCTTTTCATGCGATCAAATCCCCCACCCGGTCCCGTCCCTAAGGCTCCGAAACATTCTCACTCTCGGCGCCTTGAAGCCGGAGTCGGGAGCGACGCGCCCGACGCGGGCCGACGGCACAATCCCATAATTCGCGTGAAGCTTCAATGAACGAACCGAGCCGTTGGTTCCCTGTCCAGACGTGGAGGTGCCCGTTTATTCTTGACCGGACGGCGCCTGCGTCTTAAGCGCTCGTCCGCCAGTCGGCCGGACGGCCGCCGTTGTCGAAACGGAGGAAAGTCCGGGCTCCATACGGATACGGCGCCGGATAACGTCCGGCGGGGGCGACCCCAGGGAAAGCGCCACAGAAAGCAAACCGCCGATCGCGGGCCGCAAGGCCCATCACGCGATGCGGCAAGGGTGAAAGGGTGCGGTAAGAGCGCACCGCGCGGGCGGCAACGTCAGCGGCATGGCAAGCCCCGCCGGGAGCAAAACCGAATAGGAGCGGCGCGCACGCTTTTCAGCGCTGCAAGGCCTTGTCCGTTGGCCCTGCCGCTCGGGTTGGTTGCTTGAGGCGCCCGGCGACGGGCGTCCCAGAGGAATGGCCGTCACGTCGGGGCGAGAGCCCCGGCCATACAGAACCCGGCTTACAGGCCGGCTGGCTTTTTTCACTCGTCTCGTTCAAGCTCCGCCGGACGAGTGGACCCCTTCGGCCCACCGCGTGGGGCGATCGGGGCGGAGAAAATTGCGGGATGTTGCGCGCTGACAGAGTGATCCCGGCCGGCCATTGGTCGGACGCGCCGGCCGATACGGTGGTGCTCGATTTCGACGAACGTTATCGCCGCCGCGTCGCCATGACCGGCGTGGGCGGGCTGGAATTCCTTCTCGATCTCCCCGAAGCCGTGATGTTGCGCGGCGGCGACGGATTGCGCCTCGAGGACGGGCGCCTCGTCGAAGTGGTGGCCGAGCCCGAGCCGCTCGTTGAGATTCGGACCGCCGATCCCGCGGCGCTCGCCCGGATCGCCTGGCACCTCGGCAACCGGCATTTGCCGACCGAACTCTTGCCGAAGGCTTTGCGCATCCGGCGCGACCCCGTCATCGAAGCGTTGTTGGCCGGTCTTGGCGCCCGGGTCGTCACGCTCGAGGCGCCGTTCAATCCGGAAGGCGGCGCCTATGTCAGCGGCGAGCCGGGCGCGGAGCCGGGCGGCCACGGCCATGACCATTCTCATGGCCACGATCATGATCATGCGCACGACGACGCCTGCACTCATGATCATCGCCACGCCCACGGCCACGACCATCATGACGCCCACGGCCACGAGCATGGACACGGTCACTGAGGGTGATCCGGGCGCAGCGCTGCCGCTCTTCATCTGGCTCTCGCCGGGATTTCCTGTCGGCGCCTTCGCCTATTCGCATGGGCTCGAATGGGCCGTCGAAGCCCAAGACATCGTCGACGCCCCGTCGCTCGAAGACTGGCTCGCCGACCTTCTGGAATGTGGCGCGCCGCGTTCGGACGCGATCCTCTTTTCCGCCGCCTTCCGCGCCGCGGCGGCGGCCGATTGGCGAGAGCTCGCCGAGATCAACATGCTGGCGGTCGCTTTGACGGCGTCGACGGAACGGCGGCTCGAAACGACCGCGCAGGGCGCGGCGTTCGTTTCGGCCGCGCGCGCGGCCTGGGATTGCGAGCCGTTGCGGCGCCTCGAGCAGGCGGCTGAGGGGTCGATCGCTTATCCAGTCGCAGTCGCCGCCGCGGCGGCCGGGCGCCGCCTTCCGCCCGAGATGAGTCTCGCGGCCTATGTGCTCACCCAGGTCGCCAATCTCGTTTCCGCCGCCTTGCGTCTCGGTCCGATCGGGCAGACCGATGGGCAAAAGATCCTTGCGGCGCTCATGCCGCGCGTTCAGAATCTGGCGCGCGAGGCTCAAACCGCAGAGCTCGCCGATCTCGGAGGCTCAGCGTTCCGCTCCGATATCGCCGCCATGCGCCACGAGACGCAATATTCGAGATTGTTCCGGTCATGACGACGGCTAAGCAACCCCTTCGCGTGGGCATCGGCGGGCCGGTCGGCTCAGGCAAGACGGCGCTCATGGAGCAGCTTTGCAAGCGCCTGCGCGACAAGCTCGACATCGCCGCCATCACCAACGACATCTACACCAAGGAGGACGCGCGCATCCTGGTTGAGGCCGGAGCCCTTCCGCCGGAGCGGATCATGGGCGTCGAGACCGGCGGCTGCCCGCATACCGCGATCCGCGAGGACGCCTCGATCAACCTGGCCGCGGTGTCGCAGATGCGCAGGCGGTTCACCGATCTCGATCTCATCCTCATCGAATCGGGCGGCGACAACCTGGCCGCGACCTTTTCGCCCGAACTCGCGGATCTCACGATTTACGTCATCGACGTGTCCGGCGGCGAGAAGATCCCGCGTAAAGGCGGCCCGGGCGTCACCCGCTCCGACCTGCTCGTGATCAACAAGATCGACCTCGCCCCTTATGTCGGCGCCTCGCTCGAGGTGATGCGCGCCGACACGATGAAGATGCGCAAGGGCCGGCCTTTCGTCCTGGCCAATATGAAGACAGGCGACGGCGTCGGCGCCATCCTCGCGTTCCTCAATCTCCGTGGGGGACTCGAAACGGGTGAGCCCTGGGCGTAAGAAACATGAAACCATTAAGAATATAGGAGGGAAGCAGGCGGAACCTTTATAGTGGGACGGACGTTCACATTGTGAACGTTGGCGGCAGGTGAAATACGCATGAGTTCCGCACGGCCTTATCGCCATGGAAATCTTCCGGCCGCCCTTCTGGCCGCGGCGCGCGAAATTCTGGACGAGAACGGCTTACATGCGGTTGGGCTGCGCGAGACCGCCCGGCGGGTCGGGGTGTCGGCGACCGCGGCCTACCGTCACTTCACCAGCAAGGAAGATCTTCTCGCCTCTCTGGCCGCCGAGGGCTTCCATGACCTTGCGGGGGCGATGGAAAAGGCGACGCGCGGGGCCACCCCGCTGACCCGGGCTGGTCTGGCTTACATCGAATTCGCGCATCAAAACCGCGGCCTCTTTCGCCTCATGTTCGGGCCGGTTCTGGCCGAACGGGCGAAATACCCGACCCTCCAGGCGGCGACTTTGGAAGTCGAAGGGTTTTTGCTTCAGGGCGTCGCCGACCTCGATCGGCGGCCGCTCGACGACAATCATGCGGCGATGGCGGCGTGGGGCCTCGTGCACGGACTCGCGCATCTGATTGTCGACGGCTTCTTTCCGGCCGAGCAGGCCGCCCTCCGGGCGGAGGAGATCCTGGCCAAGATCAGATTGCCGAAGCCTGTCGCCTCGGATCCGCCCCCATAAAGCTGGCGATCGCGGCCGGCGGACCCTGGGATCGCGCGGCGGCCCTTCCTGGCGTGCGGTCGAATTCGCCCTGAAGCCGCATCCGTGCGAAGAGCGCTCGCATGATCCTCGTCATCGATCAGGGGACGACCTCGACGCGATCGATCGTTTTCGGCGCCGACGCCGAGCCGGTCGCGAGCGCGCAAGCCGAATTTCCGCAAATCTATCCAAGGCCCGGCTGGGTCGAGCATAACCCGGAGAGCCTGTGGGAGACGACGCTCTCGACCGCGCGCGAGGCGCTGCGCCGGGCGGGCTCAGAGGCGAAGGATCTGGCGGCGATCGGGATCGCCAACCAGCGCGAAACGGCGCTCATCTGGGAGCGCGCGACCGGCAAGCCGATCGCCAACGCCATCGTCTGGCAGGACCGGCGCACGGCCAAGCTTTGCGCGACCCTCAAGGCGGACGGCGCCGAGCCGCAGGTGACGGCGGCGACGGGTCTCGTCATCGACCCGTATTTCTCCTCGACCAAGATCGCCTGGATTCTCGACAATGCGCCAGGCGCGCGCGCCGCGGCCGAGCGCGGCGAGCTCGCCTTCGGCACCGTCGACGCCTTTCTGCTCTGGCGCCTGACCAACGGCGCCGTCCACGCGACCGACGCCACCAACGCCGCGCGCACCATGCTCTACGACATCCGCGAAGGCGCCTGGAACGACGGGATGCTGAAGCTTTTCGGGGTCCCTCGAGCGCTCCTGCCCGAGGTCCGCGACACCGCGGGCGAGTTCGGGACGGCCGCCCCGGAGCATCTGGGCGCGGCGGTCCCGATTCGGGCGATGGTCGGGGACCAGCAGAGCGCGCTCATCGGCCAGGCCTGCGTTCAACCCGGCATGGTGAAGGCGACTTACGGCACGGGGGCCTTCCTCCTCCTCAACATCGGCGATGAGCCGGCGCCGTCCCGCAACCGGCTTCTCACGACCGTCGCCTACCAGTTTCGCGGCAAGCGGGCCTACGCGCTCGAAGGGGCGATCTTTTCCGCCGGCGCGACCGTGCAATGGCTGCGCGACGGCCTTCAGATCATCGCCTCCGCGCCCGAAGCGGGCGAGCGCGCGGCCAATGTCGCTTCGACCGGCGGCGTCTATTGCGTTCCCGCTTTCGCCGGGCTCGGCGCGCCCTACTGGAACGCGGAAGCGCGTGCGCTCCTTTGCGGCCTCACCCGCGGAACGTCGCGCGACGCCATCGCGCGCGCGGCGCTCGAGAGCGTCGGCTACCAGACCCGCGATCTCGTCGAGGCGATGGCGGCCGACTCGGGCCACGCGATCGGCATGATCCACGTCGACGGCGGCATGGCGGCGAGCGACTGGGCGATGCAGTTCGTGAGCGACATGGCTCGCGTCCCGGTGGACCGGCCGGCGAATGTCGAATCGACCGCGCTCGGCGCGGCCTTCGCCGCGGGCTGGCAGGCCGGGCTCTATCCCGGCCCGGAAATGTTCGCCGAGCGCCGCCGCCCGGACCGCCTGTTCAAGCCCGCGATGGATGAGGAGACCCGCGAGGCGCTCTATCGCGGCTGGCGGGAGGCGGTGCAGAGGGCGCTGTGAGGCCCAAGGTCTGCGGCGCCTCTGCGCTCAAGCCAACCGCTCCGTGTGAGCTGACTTTCTTTTCTCGCTTCGCTATAGGGCCTGCCGGAACATGAGACCGTGACGCCGGCTTGGCGCTTTGGGAGGACGTATGGATACGCGACGCATCAAGGCTCGAAACGGCGAGAGCCTGACGTTCACGGTCGTCGGGCTCGGAACGGCCCCGATGGGCGACCTGTTCGAATTCCTCGACGAGAAGACCCAGATCGCGACGATCGAGCAGGCGCTGGCGAGCGGGGTCAGAGTGTTCGACACCTCCCCGCATTACGGCAATGGGCTCTCGGAAAGCCGGATGGGCGCGGGCCTGCGGCGCATGAAGCGCGACGAGACGATCGTTTCGACCAAGATTGGCCGGATCATGGATCCGTTCACCAAGAAGCCCGAGCCGCGCAAGGACGTCATCACCCCCGGCTTTCTTGGCGGCTATCCGCACGCGGCGCGGTTCGATTATTCCTATGACGGCGCCATGCGCTCGGTCGAACATTCCCTGCTTCGCATGGGGCTCGATCGGCTCGACATCGTCCTCATCCACGACTGCGACGTCTGGACCCACGGCGAGGCGGAGGCGCCGGCGCGCTTCAAGGAAGCGATGTCGGGCGCCTATCGCGCGCTCGACAAGCTGCGCAACGAGAAGGTGGTCAAGGCGATCGGCTTCGGCATCAACGAGGCCGACACCTGCGTCAAATTCGCGCGTGCCGGGGATTTCGACGTCGCGATGATGGCGGGGCGCTATACGCTCCTCGATCAGTCGGGCCTGACCGAAATGCTGCCGCTTGCTTTGGAAAAGAACATGGGGATCATGCTGGCGGGCGTGTTCAATTCCGGCATTCTCGCGACCGGCGCCATACCGGGCGCCAAATTTCACTACGCCGACGCCCCGAAAGAGGTGCTCGACAAGGTGCGGGCGATCGAAGAGATCTGCAAAAAGCACAAGATCACTCTGCGCCAGGCGGCGCTGCAATTCGCCATGGGCCATCCCGCGGTCGTCTCGGTCGTGCTTGGCGCGGTCAAGCCGGACGAAGTCAAGGCGAACGTCCATGACGCGACGGTCGCAATCCCGGCGGCCCTGTGGTCGGACCTCAAATCAGCAGGGCTTCTGAACGCGACTGAGCACACCAAGGTGTGAAAGGGCCTGGCTCTCGCGGCCTCTGAAAAGGCGAGCGGCCGCTCGGAACAAACGTCGGAAGCGCGACGTTGGCGCGGCGCGATCCCACGACAGTGGGACAATCCAGCCAATGGCGCTTCCGATGAAAAGCCTATTGATCGCCGCTCTGTCGGCGACCACGATTTCCGCGCTCGCGGCCGCGACGCGTGGAAATCGGTGACAACGGGCCCGCCTCCCTTGCGGACGCCCGCGGCAAAGCCGATCATGGCGCGCCATGAAATTCCCGCCCGAATTCCTCGATGAGATCCGGGCCCGGCTGCCGGTCTCGGAGGTGGCGGGGACGAAGGTCAAATTGCGGAAAGAAGGACGGGAGTGGCGGGGTTTGTCGCCCTTCACCACCGAAAAGACCCCCTCGTTCTTCGTCAACGATCAGAAGGGCTTCTTCCACGATTTCTCTTCCGGCAAGCACGGCGACGCCTTCGCTTTCATGATGGAGACGGAGGGCCTCACCTTTCCCGAAGCCGTCGAAAAACTCGCCAATATGGCGGGCTTGCCCCTGCCGCGCGTGAGCAGCGCCGAGGCGGTCCAGGATAAAAAGCGCGCCGGCCTGATCGACATTCTCGCCATGGCCGCGCGCGTCTTCGAAGCCAATCTGCAAGGGTCCGTCGGCGCGAAGGCGCGCGGCTATCTCGCCGATCGCGGTCTCGGGCCCCCCGCCCAGCAACGCTTCGGGCTCGGCTACGCGTCGCCCGAGCGTTTCGCCCTGCGCGACGCGCTCGCCGGCCTTGGCGTCACGGTCGAGGCGATGATCGACGCGGGGCTGCTCGTCCACGGGGACGACATCCCCGTGCCATACGACCGTTTCCGCGACCGGGCGATGTTTCCCATCCAGGACCGCTCGGGCCGCATCATCGCCTTCGGCGGGCGCGCGATGGAGGCGGGAGCGAAGGCGAAATACCTCAATTCGCCGGAGACGGCGCTCTTTCACAAAGGCGCCACGCTATTCAACCATCACCGCGCCCGAAAGGCGGCGCACGAGAGGGGCGCGATCATCGTCGTCGAAGGCTATATCGACGCGATCACGGTCAGCGAAGCCGGCTTCCCCAATGTGGTCGCGCCGCTCGGCACGGCGCTTACCCCCGATCAATGCGCGCTCCTGTGGGCGATGGCGAGGGAGCCGATCCTGTGCTTCGATGGCGACGGCGCAGGCCGGCGCGCTGCGTTCCGCGCGATCGAGACCGCGGCCCCGCTGATCGGCGTCGACAAGAGCCTGCGCTTCGTCCTTCTGCCCGAGGGCCAGGATCCGGACGATCTCATTCGCGCGAGCGGTCCTTCGGCGATGGCCGAGCATCTCGAGGCCGCCCGGCCGCTGGCCGATATGCTGTTCATGCGCGAAACCGACGGGCGGACCTTCGACACGCCGGAACAGCGCGCCGGACTCGAGCGCAGCCTCGGCGAAGCGGTCGCGAGAATCGGCGACGAGACGCTGCGCCGGCACTATGCGGCGGACATGCGTCGGCGCCTCTCCGCGCTCTTCGGCGACGACCGTGAACGGCGCCCGCGTAGAGACGCTGGCGCCCGCGAAAACTTCGCCGGGCGGCGCGGCGGCCCCTTTCCTCCGGCCGGCCCGCGCACCGGCTGGGCGGAAACGCCTCCTCAGCCGCAGGCCAAACTCGCCCGGAAGCCGGGCGCTCCGGCGCGCGAAACCATGATCCTCGCCATCGCGCTCGGGCATCCGGCGCTGATCGAGGCCCATTGCGAGGAACTGGCGGCGACCGAACTTTCGGGCGCGGGCTTCGCCGCGTTCCGCGACGCGCTCATCGCCGCGCCGTCGGATGCGCTCGTTTCGTCCGAGGCGCTCGCCGAATGGCTCGCGCGCGCCGGGCGGGACGCGGAGCGCGCGCGAATCGTGAGCCTGGCCGCGAAGATGCCGAATTGGTGGTGCATGCGGCCGGACGCCGCGCTCGCCGACGCCGATCTGGTGTTGCGGCAGAGCTTGGCCTTGCATCGTCGGGCTGGCGCGTTACATAGGGATCTGAAGCTCGCGGAGCGGTCGCTCGCAGCGGAGCCGAACGAGCTTAATCTTGCCCGGCTGCTTGATATCAAAGAGAATTTGGCTGACTTGGCCAATGCGGAGGCCGCGATCGACGGTTTCGGCGATCAGTCTGGACGCGCGCCGTCCGCACTCTGATCCCAGCCGCCCGGCGCAAGAAATAAATCGAGGCGGGCCTTCGGGCCCCCACGAGGAGCATAGCCTTAGCTTTGCTTAAGTAACTTGTGCGACCTCCCGCGTGTTGGGGCGGTCGAAGGATTGGACCCGGCGCCCTTTAGCCGCGGAATGACGGAGACGCCGCAATGGCAAAAAAAGACGAGGCGAAGGGCGAAGGCGAAGCCGCGGTTGTCGAAACGCCCGACAGCCCGCTGCTCGATCTCAGCGACGCCGCCGTCAAGCGGATGCTCAAGATCGCCAAAAAGCGCGGTTGGGTCACCCAGGAGGAATTGAACGCCGTCCTTCCGTCTGAAGAGATCTCATCCGATCAGATCGAAGACATGAACGCGATGCTCAGCGAGATGGGCATCAATGTCGTCGAAAGCGAGGACGCGGAAGAGGCGGACAAGGAAAGCGGCGAGGCCGCCGACGAAGAAGAGCCCGAAGGCGGCGAAATCGTCGAGGCGTCCCGATCGACCGCGATCACGGCGCGCAGTTCCGAACCCGCCGAGCGCACCGACGATCCGGTGCGCATGTACCTGCGCGAAATGGGCTCGGTCGAGCTCCTGTCGCGCGAGGGCGAAATCGCCATCGCCAAGCGGATCGAGGCCGGCCGCGAGGCGATGATCGCCGGCTTGTGCGAAAGCCCGCTCACCTTCCAGGCGATCATCATCTGGCGCGACGAACTTAACGAAGCCAAGATCCTGTTGCGCGACATCATCGATCTCGAGGCTACCTACGCCGGGCCCGACGGCAAGAAGGCGCCGAAGCCCGACTATTCCGCGCCGGGCGCGCCCCCGCCGCCCAATCCGGCGCGCGACCGCATGGCGCCGGCGACCGCTCCCCATGCGCCGCCGCAAGGATTCGAGGGCGAGGGCGAGGCGTCGGCCGATTCCTTCGAGGACGAGGACGATCTCGAGAATTCAGTGTCGCTGTCGGCGATGGAGGCTGACCTCAAGCCGCGCGTGCTCGAGACCTTCGACCGCATCGCCGACGCCTATAAGAAGCTGCGCCGCCTGCAGGACCAGAACGTCGAGAACAAGCTCAGAAGCGAGTCGCTCTCGCCAGCCCAGGAGCGCAAATATAAAGCGCTGAAAAAAGACATCGTCGGCGACGTCAAGTCGCTGTCGCTCAACCAGAACCGCATCGACGCGCTGGTCGAGCAGCTCTACGACATCAACAAGCGCCTGATCGGACTCGACGTGCGGCTCATGCGCATGGCCGAGGCCCATCGCGTCGGCCGCGAGGATTTCCTCAAGAACTACCAGAATTCGGAACTGGACCCGAAATGGCTGCTCCGAGTCTCGCGTCTCACGACGCGCGGGTGGAAGGAGTTCATCGCCGCCGACAAGACCGGCATCAAGGAAATCCGCACCGAGATCCAGTCGCTGGCGACCGAGACCGGCCTTGAGATCCAGGAATTCCGCCGGCTGGTCCAGATGGTCCAGAAGGGCGAGCGCGAGGCGCGGCAGGCGAAGAAGGAAATGGTCGAGGCGAACCTGCGTCTCGTCATCTCGATCGCCAAGAAATACACCAATCGCGGGTTGCAGTTCCTCGACCTCATCCAGGAAGGCAACATCGGGCTCATGAAAGCGGTCGACAAGTTCGAGTATCGCCGCGGCTACAAGTTCTCGACCTACGCCACCTGGTGGATCCGTCAGGCGATCACCCGCAGCATTGCCGATCAGGCAAGAACCATCCGCATCCCCGTGCATATGATCGAGACGATCAACAAGATCGTGCGCACCTCGCGCCAGATGCTGCACGAGATCGGCCGCGAGCCGACGCCGGAGGAATTGTCGGAAAAGCTCGCCATGCCGCTCGAAAAGGTGCGCAAGGTGCTCAAGATCGCTAAGGAGCCGATCAGCCTCGAAACCCCGATCGGCGACGAGGAGGACAGCCATCTCGGCGATTTCATCGAGGACAAGAACGCTGTGCTGCCGATCGACGCGGCGATCCAGTCCAACCTGCGCGAGACGACCACGCGCGTGCTGGCGTCGCTCACCCCGCGCGAGGAGCGCGTCCTGCGCATGCGCTTCGGCATCGGCATGAACACCGACCACACGCTCGAAGAGGTCGGTCAACAATTTTCCGTGACCAGAGAGCGCATTCGCCAGATCGAGGCCAAGGCGCTGCGCAAGCTCAAGCATCCAAGCCGGAGCCGGAAGCTCAGAAGCTTTCTCGACAATTGAATCGAGAGAGACGCCTAATCGGTTTTCGGCGCTTCGGCCGCTTATCTCTTCAGGAGAAGGCGACACAAATCAACGATTTTATTCCGCATATTTGTGTCCCAAAACATCGTTTACAACCGCGCCAGCTGTGTCATGATCCGCATGGTGCAGCGCACCGAGCCTCAGGGGTTTGACATGAGAGTTTCGGCATTCACAGCGCTTGGCGCCGCTCTGACGATGATGCTGGGCTCCGCTGCGCAAGCAGCCTTGATCAACTTCACCTTCGTTGCGCTTGACGGAGCGCCTATCTACACGGGCACGAGCCTGGACGAGTCCAGCGCGCTGAACCTCGATGGCTCGACACTGCTGGTTTCGGAAGTGAGCCGCGGCGACGCCTCCGGGCTCACGCCCAAATTTGACACTGTCAGCCTTAATCCTGTGATCATTGACTATGGGAGCGGCGCGGGGCCGGGGACGCTTCCAGGCTCGGGCGTCACCGTCTCGTGGACGGGCGGCGGCGATGTGTTCACCGAAACGCTGACCAATGTGGAATTGATCGATCGGGGGACTTCCAATCAGATCATCGTCCGAATGTCGGGAATGGTGAACGACAGCCTCGGCGCTTTCGTCGATGCGCCGATCTTCCTCCTTTTGGACGCCACCCAATTTGGCGGCCCGGGGACGTCCAATAGCGTGACCTTCACCAACACCACGACTCTCAGCGGTATTCCCGAGCTCTCGACCTGGGCGATGATGGCGCTCGGCTTCGGCGCCCTCGGCTACACGGCCGCCCGCCGGCGCAAAACGCATAGGGCTGTGCTGTCCGCTTGATGGCGCGCCACTGAGACAAGGGGGCGCCCGCCGGCGTTGGAAAGGGCTCGCCACTTTGTGGCGCCGCAGCATCAATCTTATGGACTCGCCATTGCAACTGCGCACGCGAAAAACTGCCCTCGAGCGCCGGATACCCGAACGAGCAGGATTGAACACCGACAGCGTCGGGTTCTTCAGATTTACCTACGTATGTATCGTGCTGTTTGTGTAAGCTTCGGATTCAATTGAGCTTCACCGCTTTGGGCGGAGCTCTTGCCGAACCCCAGGGGCGCCGCGCGCGGTTCCGGCGACAGGCGGCGGCGCCAGCCGGAAGGTTGTGGCCGGCCGCCGGGCGCGGTTAACATTGGCCAACATTTCGTCGCAAATTTGCAAAAAGAGCTTGACTAATTCTCCCGCGCCTGCTTAGTTGACGTTGCGGCTTACGCGACAGTGGCGTTGCGGTCTCTTCGTTTCACTTCCTTTGGGGGTTTACCATGAGAATGATTGTTTCGGCGGCGGCTGCCGCGTTTCTAGGTGTTGTTGGCGCGAGTTCCTCGCAAGCGGCGGTGCTGAATATTGACTTCTCCGCAGTGGCGCTGTGCCCCGTGACTTGCACCGGGATCACCTACACGGGCGGGACTTTGGGTACGTCGACTTCGATCGACCTTGATGGCTCGAACTGGGTAGTGGTGAGCGTCAACGGCAATGACAAGTCCGGATTGGCGTCCGGGGACGGCCTGACCCTGACCCCGACGAGCGGCACATATGGGGCCCTTAGCGGGGTGGTTGACTTCACGCTTTTGAACCCGATTATCAAGTCGTGGACGGCGACTGTCGGACCCGACGCAGGCGCGACGGTCACCGAAACCTTGACGACGCTCCATGAAGTGATCCGTGGCATCAACTCGATCGCTTTCACCTTCGAGGGGACAGCCACCGGCGGCGAGTTCACGAACACGCCAGTCGCCCTGGTTTTGAGCCTTACGCAAGCTGGCGGGCCTGGAAATGTGGTCTCGGCGTCGTTGACCAACGCTGGGGCGTCTGTTGTTCCCGAGACCTCGACATGGGTCATGATGGGACTGGGTTTTGCGGGTCTTGGTTACGCCGGGCTACGGCGCGGCGCCAAGGACCGGAAGGCGCTCGCCATCTGATCCCCGGATCAAGAAGACCACAATTCAAAAGGCCGCCTGCGGGCGGCCTTTTTCGCGTCGGCCCCTCGCGCAGCGTTTGGCTTCCTGCTTCCCGCGTCGGGCGGCTTCCTTAAAATTTGTCGCATCGCCGCCCGCTGAGGCCGGACGAAGCGCCAGCGGTTTGACTTGCGCCCAATGCTCACGCCAGTGGATCAAATCTGAGATTTGAGTCCGCCACGGATCCATATTGGCGCACGGCCCGAGAGAAGCCTGGGCGCATCCAAACGAGGTGCTCAAGAAGAGCGCCGCTTTTCCTGCGAAATCCTTTAGGTATATCTCCCTATTTATCGATCTGGCGCCGAAGGGTATGGTTTGCAGGTAGTCATGGCGATCTCGCTCTTCATAGGAACGCGAATTGTCTGACTTGCACTACCGATCTGCTGCAATCCACGTCCATTTCGGGGGTCTAAATGAGGAAACTTGTCCCAGCGTTAGCTGCCGTTTTCATCGCGGCCTTGAGCGCGGGTTCCGCTGCGAAAGCGGGAGTGATCAACTTCTCGGCGGTCGCGCTTTGCCCTGCGAGCTGCACGGGCATCACCTACTCGGGCCCGAGTCTGGGCGCGTCGACGGGGATTGACCTCGACGGGTCGACTTGGGAGGTCGCGGTTCTCAGATCCGGTGACGATTCCGGTTTGAGCGTCGGCGCCGGCCTGCTTGGGCCGACAGCCGCCACATATGGCGCCCTGAGCGGACCTGGTCTCAACCTCACCCTGCTGACGCCCATCGTCAAGACATGGACGGGCGCCTTCGGCTCCTTCACCGAAACTCTGACAACGCTCACCGAGATCGATCGGGGCGCGAATGCGATTTCGTTCTTCTTGACGGGGACGGTCACCGGCGGGGACTATCACGACACGCCGGCCACGCTGGTATTCAGCCTGACCCAGGCTGGCGGACCGGGGAACGTGATCTCTGCGTCCTTGACCAACCACGCGGTCAGCTCGCCGGTTCCTGAGCCCTCGACCTGGGCGATGATGGCGCTCGGCTTCGCCGGTCTCGGTTACGCCGCGGTGAGGCGGAGCAGGAAACATCGGTCGGCTTTCGCGGCCTGATCCTCTCCGAGAGCGAGTTCCAATCAGAAGGCCGCCCTCTCCGGGCGGCCTTCTTCTTTCGGCGGCCTTCCCGCCTCGGGCCAGACCGCCTCTATTCGCCTGCCGCGGCGCCGGAATCGGCGAGACGATGCAGCCGGTCCGCGGCAGCGAGCGCGAAACGCAAGAGGAGCGCCCGGCGACTGGCCGGCGCCATGCGTCGCAGTTCGGCTTCGCGCACGATCTCAGCCCCATAAGGATCGGCGACGATGAGCCCCGCCTCGAGAGGCATCACGTCCGTCAGCGTCGGCTCGGAGATGGCGAAATAGAGCCGGTCGCACGAGGCGGCGTAGTCTCTCCACTTGCGGTCGGCGCGAAAGTCCGCCGCGGACGACTTGATCTCGACGATGAGCACCTCTCCGTCCTGGTTGACCGCGGCGATGTCGGCGCGACGGCCGTCGGTCAGCGACAGCTCGGTCAAGCTCGAAAACCCCTGCGCGCGGAGAAGCCGTCGGACGCCGCGCGCGATCGTCAACGCCGCCTTCGACTGGCGCCCATCGGCAGCGAGCGCTCGCGCTTCCTCCCACATCACGCGGCTTTCGCGTCGGCGAGGATCATCTCCGCCGCCTTTTCGGCGATCATCATGGTCGGCGAGCCGGTGTTGCCGGAGGTGATGCGCGGCATCACGGAGGCGTCGACCACGCGAAGTCCACCGAGGCCGTGAACCCTCAGCCGCTCGTCGACCACCGCAAAGGGATCCTGCGCCAATCCCATCTTCGCCGTCCCCACAGGATGGAAGATCGTCGTGCCGATGTCGCCCGCGGCCCGCGCCAGCTCATCATCGGACTGAAGGTTTGCGCCAGGCTTGAGTTCTTGCGGCGCGTAGCGCGCGAGCGCCGGCGCCGCCGCGAGCTGGCGCGTCAGCCTGATCGACTCCACCGCGACCCGCCGATCGGCCAGCGCTGAAAGATAGTTCGGCTGGATGACCGGCGCGGCGCGCGGATCGGCGCTCGAGGCATGGCTCGACCCTCGGCTTTCGGGCCGCAGATTGCAGACGCTGATCGTCATCGCCGGATAGGGATGCATCGGCTCGCCGAAGCGGTCGAGCGACAGCGGCTGGACGTGAAACTCAATATTGGCGGTGGAATAGTCGGCCGAGGACTTGGTGAACAGGCCGAGCTGTGACGGCGCCATGGTCAACGGCCCGCGCCGCCGAATGACGTAGTCGAGGCCCATCATGCCCCGCCTCGCGAGCGATCGATACTCGACATTGAGCGTGCGCGCGCCCGTCACGCCAAAGATCGCTCTCAGCTGCAGATGATCCTGCAAATTCTCGCCGACGCCGGGAAGCGCGTGAGCGACGGGGACGCCGATCGCCTTGAGACGGTCCGGGGCGCCGACGCCCGAAAGTTCGAGAAGCTGCGGCGAGCCGATCGCGCCCGCCGAGAGAATGACCTCGCCTCCCGCCCGCGCCTCGCGGCTCGCGCCGTCTTGAACATAGCGCAAGCCCACGGCGCGGCCGCCTTCGAAAAGGATCCGCTCGACATGCGCGCCCTTCGCCAAATGCACGTTTGGCCGTTTGAGGATCGGCTTCAGGAACGCCGTCGCCGCGCTCCATCGCCGGCCGCGGCGCTGGTTGACCTCGAAATAGGCGGAGCCTTCGTTGTCGCCTTGGTTGAAGTCGTCGATTTTGGGAATACCGATTTCGGCCCCAGCCTCGCGCACCGCGTCGAGGATCGGCCAGGAGACGCGGGGGCGCTCGACCCGCCATTCGCCGCCGGCCCCGTGCAAGGCGCCCCCTCCGCCGTGGTGGTCCTCCTGGCGAATGAAATACGGCAGCACGTCGTCCCAGCCCCATCCGGCGAGTCCGAGCTGGCGCCAGCCATCATAGTCGGCGGCCTGGCCGCGCATATAGATCATCGCATTGATGGCGGAGCATCCGCCGACCACGCGGCCGCGCGGATAGGCGATCGAGCGACCGCCGAGGTTCGCCTCGGGCGCGGTCTTGAACATCCAGTCGGCGCGCGGATTGCCGATCGCATAGAGATAGCCGACGGGAATGTGAAACCAGATCCAGTTGTCGTTTCCGCCCGCCTCGATGACAAGCAGGCGGTTGCGCGGGTCCCGGCTCAGGCGGTTGGCGAGGACGCAGCCAGCCGAGCCGGCGCCGACGATGATGAAGTCGTAGGTTTCGCCGCTCATGCTGCAACCGCCCAGCAGGCGACGTCCCGCCCCTGCTTGCGCTCGAGCGGCGGCTTCTCGACGCGACAGCGCTCAAAGGCGAGCCGGCAGCGCGGATGGAACGGGCACCCCGACGGCGGCGAGAACGGCGACGGCGGCTCGCCGGAAAGCAGGATGCGCTCGCGCTTGGCGGTCGGGTCCGCAACCGGGGTCGCGGACAGGAGCGCCTGCGTATAGGGATGCTGCGGATGGTCGAAGATCGCGGCGCGCGCGCCGAGTTCGACCCCATGGCCCAGATAGATCACCATCACCTCGTCGGCGATATGGCGCACGACAGAAAGGTCGTGCGACACGAACACATAGGCGAGAGCGAATTCCTCCTGCAAGCCGGCGAGCAGATTGAGCGCCTGGGCGCGGATTGAAACATCGAGCGCCGACACGGGCTCGTCGAGCACCAGGATTTTTGGCTTCAGCATGAGCGCGCGGGCGATCGCGACGCGCTGGCGCTGGCCGCCCGAGAACATATGCGGATAGCGGTGATAAGTTTCCGGCCTCAACCCGACCTTGGCCATGATCGACAGAACCTCGGCCTTGCGATCGGCGGCGCCAAGACGGGTGTTGACGAGCAACGGCTCCTCGAGCGCCTTGCCGATCGTCTGGCGCGGGTTCAGCGACGCGTAGGGGTTCTGGAAGACGATCTGGATCTCTCGCCTGAGCCGCGTCCGCGTCGCCGCGCTCGCTCGCGCGATATCCACGCCGTCGATCAGGAGCGAGCCCGCGGTCGGCTCTTCGATGAGCGTGAGGAGCCGCGCCAAGGTCGATTTGCCCGAGCCGGATTCGCCGACCACCGCGAGCGTGCGCCCGGCGTCGAGCGAAAAGGAAACGCCCGCCAGCGCATGAATCGTCGCATGGGAGCGGAACGCGCCGCGCGCGACGGAATAGTCCCGCGTCAGGCCTCTGGCTTCGAGGACGGCGCTCATCGCCGTGCTCCGCGCAGGTCGAGAGCGCTTGGAACTCCGCCGACGAGCGGCGTGAAGCACCGCGCGCGGCCGAGGTCACCACGCGCCGGGGGCGGCTCGGAATCATGACAGGCGCCGAAGACAAAGGCGCAGCGGGGTGAGAACACGCAGCCGTGCGGCCGGTCGGATGGCCCGGGCACGACGCCCGGAATGGCGGGCAAGCGCCGGCCGCTCGCCCGTTCCGGCAACGCAGCCAGCAGCGCCGCGGTATAGGGATGATGCGGATCGGCGAAGAGTTCGCGCGTCGCGTTCGTCTCCATCTCCTGACCCGCGTATTGGACGATGACCCGGTCCGCCGTCTCGGCGACCACCCCCATATCGTGGGTGATAAGCACAAGCCCCATGCCGTTGTCGCGGCCCTCCCGCATCAGAAGATCGAGGATTTGCGCCTGGATGGTGACGTCGAGGGCCGTGGTCGGCTCGTCCGCGATCAAGAGCTTGGGCCGGCAGGCAAGCGCCATCGCGATCATGACGCGCTGGCTCATGCCGCCCGAGAGCTGGTGGGGATAGGCGCGGGCCCGGCGTTCGGCGTCAGGAATGCCGACCTCGGCCAGAAGCTCGACAACCCGCCTCTCGCGCTCGACGCGGTTAAGGCGAAGGTGCGTCTTCAGCGTCTCGCCGATCTGAAAGCCGACGGTGAAACAGGGGTTCAGCGACGACATCGGCTCCTGAAAGATTATCGCCATGTCTTTGCCGGCGATCCGGCGGCGCCCGTCCGCGCGCATCGATAGGAGATCCTGGCCGTCGAACGCCATGCGGTCGGCGGACACGGTCGCGGTCGGCGGCAAGAGGCCCATCGCCGCCAGCATCGCCACCGACTTGCCCGAGCCCGACTCGCCGACGATCGCCAGCACCTCGTTGCGCTCGAGTGTGAGGTCGAACCCGTCGACCGCCTTGAACGGCCCATGCCGGGTCGCGAACGAGACGGAAAGATTGCGGATTTCGAGGAGGGGCATTGCTCAAGGGGTTCTTACCCGCGAGAGTCCGGCCGCCTTGCGTAACGCTTCGTTGATGCGGCTCTGCCAGCGGGGGCCCGACTTGCGGAAATGCTCCAATACGTCGGGGTCCAACCGCAGGTTGACGGCCTCCTTGGGGTTGGCGGATTTCGGCCTCCCCCGGCGAACGATCTTGTCGCCGTGGTAACGATCCGCCCGCTCGAACCATTCCTTCGTCAGGTGTGGCGCGTCGTCGGGATCAACCCATTTGCTCTCGACACCTGGCCTCTTCGTCTGCATGTCCAGGCCTCATCGAAATGATCCGGCGACTGTTGTCGCGGGGTGTCCAAACCAACACGACCAAGCGCCCGTCTAACCATTCTGCGGTGATGTATCTCACCTCGCCATAGTCGCGCCGGTTGTCGGGCGCCGTGAAGTGGTCGCCCGCAAATACTTTGGCAGCCTCGGCGAAATCGAGCCCCCGGTTGGTCAGGGTGGCGATCCGCTTCGCTTCATCCCAGGTCAAGCGCATATTATCGTATCTACAGAAAATCCGCCAGAGCAGATCTGTTCCGTTTCGTCAGCACGCGACATGTCTAGTCTGCCTAACGTCCCATCAAGCTCGCCGCATCTTGGGGTCGAGCGCGTCGCGCAAGCCGTCGCCGGTCAGGTTGATGGCGACCACGGTCACGAGGATCGCCAAGCCGGGCAGGGCGACGATCCAAGGATCGGATTGAATGAATTCGCGCGAGTCGGCGAGCATTGCGCCCCATTCCGGGGTCGGCGGCTGCGCGCCAAGACCAAGGAAGCCGAGCGCCGCAGCTTCCAGAATGGCGCTCGATACGCCGAGCGCCGCCTGCACGATGAGGGGAGCCAGACAATTCGGCAACACAGTCGAAACGGCGAGCCGAAGCGGCCCCACGCCGATCACGCGTGCGGCGGTCACATAGTCCTTGCCAAGTTCGCCAAGAGCCGACGCGCGCGCCAGGCGCACATAAGCGGGCAGATAGACGATTGTCACCGCAATGATGGTGTTCAGGAGGCTTGGCCCCAGGACAGCGACCACAAGCACGGCGAGCACCAGGCTCGGCACGGCCATGATGAGGTCCATGAGCCGGGTAATGGCGACGTCGACGATCGGCCCACCCATCGCCGCGGCGAGCCCGAGCGCGACGCCGAGAACGAACGACACGCCCATCACCGAAAGGCCGATGAACAGCGACACCCGCGCCCCGAAAATGAGGCGCGACACCATGTCGTGGCCGGCGCCGTCCGTGCCGAGGGCGAAGCGCCAGGAGCCGCCCGTTTCCCATACCGGCGGCGCCCGCACCGCGTCGCGGAATTGCTCGATCGGCGAATGCGGCGCGACCACATTCGCCGTCAACGCGAGGAGAACGATCACGGCGAAGACAGCGAAGCCGAAAAGAGCGCCTTTGTTTTCCCGGAACGCTGCCCAGAATGAGGCGAGCGGCGAAGGCTGAGCGAGGACATCCGCCGCGTCCTCGCCGAATGGCGGCGTCAGCGCGGCGGCGTCACCGGGCATAGCGAATCCTGGGATTGATCACGCCATAGACGAGATCGACGATCAGATTGACGAGAACCACGACGGCCGAGATCAAGAGAACGCCGCCCTGCAGCGCCGGATAGTCGCGTCGGCCAATCGATTCGATGAGCCAATGACCGACCCCGGGCCAGGAAAAAATCGTCTCCGTCAGAACCGCCCCGGCCATGAGACTCGAAACCGAGAGGCCGATCACCGTCACCACCGGCAGGAGCGCGTTGCGAAGAGCGTGAACGCCAATGACGCGAGCAGGCGAGAGTCCCTTGGCGCGCGCCGTGCGCACGTAATCCTCGCTCAGGACCTCGAGCATCGATGAGCGCGTCATGCGGGCGATCACCGCGAGCGGCACGGTGCCGAGCACAATCGCGGGCAAGATCAAATGCCGCACGGCGTCGAGGAAAGCGCCCTTCTGATCGGACAGGAGCGCGTCGACGAGCATGAAACCCGTCGGCCCTTCGATGTCGAAGTTGATCGGATCGATTCGGCCCGACACGGGCAGAAGGCCGAGCCGCACGGAGACGAACATGATGAGCAAGAGGCCCCACCAGAAAATCGGCATCGAATAACCGAACAGCGACACGGTCATCAGCGCCTGATCGTAGACGCCGCCGCGCTTGACCGCCGCAAACGCGCCAGCCGGAACGCCGATCGCGACCGCAAACAGCATGGCGAAGAACGAGAGTTCGAGCGTCGCCGGGAAGAGCGTCAGAAACTCGGTCAGAACCTTCTGCTGCGACGACAGTGACACGCCGAAATCGGCATGCGCGAGGCGCCAGACATAGTCGAGGAACTGCCTCCACACCGGTTGGTCGAGGCCGAGCTCATGGCGGAAATAGGCGAGCCGCTCAGGCGACATGCCATGCTCGCCGGTCCTGACCTCGACGGGATCGCCCGGAACGAGACGGATCGCCGCGAAGGTCAAGAACATCAGCGCGAGAAAAGTCGGGATGGTCAGCGCGATGCGGCGGAGGAAATAAGCAAGCATGGCCGGTCCAAAACCAAGACGCCCCACGGCCCCCAAGCGGCGGGCGGCGCCTAAACCGGCCTTACTTGAGGTCGACGCCTTCGAACGCGTGCGTTCCAAGCGGGCTCTGCTTGTAGCCCGTCACATTCGAGCGCATGGCTTCGAAGACAATGGAATGGGCCAAGAGAAGCTCCGGGGCTTCGTCGTGCTCGATCTCCTGCATGCGCGAATAGAGCTTCGCCCGATCGGCCTGACTGGTCAGAGTGCGCGCTTTCGCCAAGAGCTCGTCGAACTCGGCGTTGCACCACTTCGTCGGGTTGCTGCCGCCGGGCTTCCCGCCGGGACACCCTCGCAAGAAGAAAAAATTGTCTGGATCGCCGTTGTCTCCGGTCCAGCCGTACTGGCCGGTCATTTGCTCGCCGTCAGCGAGCCGCTTGCGATACTCGCCCCATTCGTAGGTGACGAGCTTGGCGTTGACGCCGATCTTGGCGAGATCGGCCTGCATCATCTCGCCGATGCGCTTGCCGTTGGGGTTATAGGGTCGCGAGACGGGCATGTACCAGAGATCGATGTCGAGCGGCGTCTTGACGCCGGCGGCGGCCAGCATCGCCTTGGCTTTTTCCGGGTCGTAGGGCGTGTCCGAAATCTTGTCGTTGAAGGACCACATGGTCGGGGGAATGAGCGTCGTCGCCTTCGACCCCGCGCCGAGATAGACATCCTTGATGATCGCGTCGCGGTCGATCGCCATCGACAAAGCCTGACGGACCTCCTTCTTGTCGAACGGCGGCTTCATCGCGTTGAAGGCCCAGTAGGCGACATTGAGCCCCGGCATGTTGATCACTTTCAGGGCCGGGTCCTTTTCCATCTCCTCGAGATCGGCCGGCCTCGGATAGGCGTTGACGTGGCACTCGCCGGCTTTGAGCTTGGCGTAGCGCGCGGTTGCATCGGGCGTGATGGCGAAGACGAGATCGTCGACCAGGGGCTTCTCGCCATAGAAATCCTTGTTCGCTTTGTAGCGGATGACGGAGTCCTTCTGGTACGAGACGAATGAGAAGGGGCCGGTGCCGACCGGCGCCTGATCGAACCGCTCGGGCGTTCCTTTCTTGAGGAGGAAGTCGGCGTATTCCTTCGAGCCGATCGCCATGAAGTCCATCGCCAGATTGGCGAGGATCGCGACATTCGGCTCCTTCAGCTTCATGACGATGGTGTAGTCGTCGGTCTTCGTGACCGAATCGAGCAGCTTCGGCATGTCCATGTCGTCGAAATAGTCGTACTTGCCGCCGGAGACCTTGTAATAGGTATTGTCGGGCTTCCACTGGCGGTCGATCGAAAAGAGGACGTCGTCGGCGTTGAAGTCGCGCGTCGGCTTGAAGTCCTTCAGAGAATGGAACTTGACGCCCTTGCGTAAGTGAAAGGTGATCGTCTTGCCGCCGTCGGAGACTTCCCAGCTTTCGGCGAGGCCGGGAACAACGTCGGTCGTGCCGCGCTTGAATTCGGTCAGGCGGTTATAGACGGGGCGCGCAGCATCGAAGCTGGTTCCCGTCGTGTTGATCGCCGGAGTGAAGTTTTCCGGACTGCCCTCCGAGCAATAGACCAGAGTCTTCGCAGAAGCTGAGATCGCGCCCGCCAACAACGCGGCCAGCGCAACGCCGGCGAAGGTGAGCGCTTTCATTTGCATCTCCTCTGACGACCACGCGACGGCAAGCGCGCCTGTCATCGAAGACCTTTTTCGCTTTTCACGCAATGGCCCGTCGAGCGACGCCGCCTCGATCATTCGCGCTTCGCCGACGCCGCCTCCAGTCTGGCGATGAGCGCAGCCGGATCGCCTGAAACCGCGACCTGCTTGAGCCGGCTCTTCGCGCCAGCGACGATCCGCGCGCTCGAGCTTGGCGCGCCGAGCCGTTCGGCCAAGAGCGCGCATAAAGCCCGATTGGCGTCGCCGTCCTGAGCCGCGCATCGCACGCGCGCCGCAAGCACGGAAGACCCGTCGGCAAGGTGAGCCACGCCGTCGATTGCGTCGCGCCCGCCCTTTGGGGTCAGACGGCAGGAGACGACGACGCCTTCCGGCGTCGCGCGCCAAGGCTGGCGCCTGGCCGTCATCCGCTTTCGCCGTCGTCGTTCATCGGGTGGAGGTCGCGCACCATCGCCGTGGCGCGCTCGTCGAGCACGTGGGTGTAGATTTGCGTCGTGGCGATATCGGCATGGCCGAGCAGATCCTGAACAACGCGCAGGTCGGCGCCGTTCTGCAGCAGGTGACTGGCGAAGGCGTGGCGGAGCACATGCGGGCTTACGCGCGCCGACGCGATGCCTGCGGCGGCGGCGACGCCCTTGAGATCACGCGCGAAGGCCTGCCGCGTGATGTGGCCGCTCGCGCTCGCAGCGGGAAAGAGCCAGGGGCTCGTCGCCGCGCCCGGCGAGACTTGATCGAGCAGGGCGCGAAACGCGCCGATCGCCGCGCGGGCAGGACCCGAGAGCGGCGCCAGGCGCTCCTTGTCGCCCTTGCCCCGCACCGGGATCAGAGGGGATTTCGCGTTGGCTATCGTTCTCTTGAGGCTGAGCGCCTCCGACACGCGCAAGCCCGATCCGTAGATGAGCTCGATGAGACAGGCGACGCGCGCCGCCTCCATCCGCTCGCGCAACGGCCGCTCCGTCACGTCGAGGCCCTCGCGCGCCGTCGCGATGAGGCGCTCGACCTCGGCCATGCTCAAAAGCTTCGGCAATGGGCGCGACCGGCGCGGACCTTCGACCGCCAATGTCGGGTCGTCTCGCCGCCATCCCTCGGCGTAGAGAAACTTGTGGAACTGGCGAATCGCCGACAGGCGGCGCGCGAGCGACGCTGCGCTCAGCTTCTGCGCGCCGCGCGCTGCAAGAAATCCCCGGACGCACGCTGCATCCGCGCTCAGCGCGTCCGTCCGCCTGCCCTTCAGATAGGCTTCGTAGTCGGCAAGATCACGCCGATAGGCGTCGATTGTATTCACGCTCGCGCCGCGCTCGGAGGCGAGCGCTTCAAGGAAGCTCGCGACGTGAGACACCGTCCGCGCCTTCATCGCCTTCGGCTAATCCTCCTCGTCCTCGAACAGGGTGGGCTGCGCCCCCTCGCGACGCGGCTCGGCGAGGCCAAGATGGCGGAAGGCGTGCGACGTCAACAGTCGACCGCGCGGGGTTCGCTGCATGAAACCGAGCTGGATGAGATACGGTTCGATGATGTCCTCGATCGCGTCGCGGGGCTCGGAGAGCGCGGCGGCGATGGTCTCGACGCCGACCGGGCCGCCGCCGAACTTGACCGCGATCGCCTCGAGATAGCGCCGATCCATCTCGTCGAGCCCGATCGCATCCACGTCGAGCAGCTTGAGCGCGCGATCGGCGAGCGCTCGTGTCACGCTCTTCGCCTCTTCGACCACGGCGAAGTCGCGCACACGCCTGAGCAAGCGCCCGGCGATGCGCGGCGTGCCGCGCGAGCGTCGCGCGATCTCGTTTGCGCCATCATCCGAAAGCGGAAGGCCGATCACTCGGGCGCCGCGCGCGACAATGCCCTGCAGCTCGTCGGTCGTGTAAAAATTGAGCCGAATCGGAATGCCGAACCGATCGCGCAAAGGCGTCGTGAGCAACCCCGCGCGCGTCGTCGCGCCAATCAGGGTGAAGCGGGCGAGATCGATCTTCACCGAACGCGCCGCCGGCCCCGCGCCAATGATGAGATCGAGCTGGAAGTCCTCCATCGCGGGATAGAGAATCTCCTCGATCGCCGGATTGAGGCGATGAATCTCGTCGATGAACAGCACATCGCGCGGCTCGAGATTGGTGAGCTGACCGGCAAGATCGCCCGCCTTGCCGATCACCGGGCCTGAGGTCGAATGAAAATTGACGCCGAGCTCGCGCGCGACGATCTGCGCGAGCGTCGTCTTGCCAAGCCCCGGGGGTCCGACGAACAGCACATGATCGAGCGCCTCGCCGCGCGATTTCGCGGATTGGATGAAGATTCCGAGATTTTTGCGCGCCGCTTCCTGGCCAGCGAAATCGGCCAGGAGCTGCGGGCGCGCCGCCATGTCGTCCTCGGGGCGCTTTTCGGCCGAGACGAGCCGGCGCGGAGCGTCGGCCACGTCAGGCGCCTTCGCCTGGAGGATGCAGGCGCTCCGCCAAGGTCAGTTCCCGCCGCGTCGTGAGCCCGATGAGGTTCGCGGCGAAGGCGCAGACAAAGCCCGCGATGGCGGCGCAAGCGACAAAAGCATGGCCGAGCGTGACGCCGAGGCGGTCCGGAAACGCCCACTCGCCGGCCTCAGCGCCCGTGCTGGTCCTGACGGTCATCTCGAACGACGCCCAGACGGGGTTGAGCCGCAGGAGGAGGCCATAGACGAGCAGGGCGCCAATCAGGGCGGCGATCAGCGCGCGCGGCGCGCGCTCGGGCGCGACGGCGTCCCACACAGCGTAGAGAAATCCGGTCGCCGCGGCCGGCGCGACGCCGACCACATAGGCCGCGGTCAGCCCGAACGCGTGGCCGAACAATGTGCTGATCAACACCATGACGCCGATCGCCTCAAGGTCGGTCGGCGCCTTGAACATGATGGAGAGCGGAATGAACAGCGCCCCGCCAATCGCCGGACCGAGGCCGGCGAACAGAAAGACAAGGCCGATCATGGGCATGAAGAAGGGACGGCCGCTCATGGCGCTCCCTTCGGCACATAGATGACGTGCGGCAGCTTCGCAAAATGCCCGTCGCAGGTGAGGAGGTCGGCGCGGGCGTCGGCGGCGGTGGCGAAGATGATGGCGTCCGCCGTGGCGAGGCCATGGACTTTCGCGTAAGCGGCCGCATTCGTCGCGATATCGGTCGTCAGGGGCGACACGACCAATTCCTTTGAAAAGGCAATCGCTCGAGCGGCCGCGGCGTCTGACATCTCGCGGGCGAGCCAATGCGAGAGTTCATATTGAACAATGGTCGGAACCACCCATTGATCGTTCCTTGGCAGCTCGAGCGCCAATGTCTCGCCGAGAGGAGAGCCGACGATCCATTCGATCCAGACAGAGGTGTCGACCACGCGCATCAATAGCGGTCGTTTCGGTCACGATAGCCTTCTGTGTTGGCGCCGCGGGCCATTCCCGCCAGGTCTTCGCGTTTCGGCACCGGGACGATCAGGTAGCCTCCTGGCTTCGCAATGAAGGCGACCTTCTCACCGGCTCGCAGCCCGAGATGCTCGCGGACTTCCTTCGGTATTGAAATTTGGAATTTTGAGGAGACGGTTGCGGTCGTCGACATGCGCTTTACCTTTTGACCATCGATCCCTATACCGTAAGGCTCCTCACTGCGCCAGTTCCTTGAGCCCCGCGCGGATGAGCGCCGCGGTCTCGGCCGCGGGTCCAAGCCGCGCGGAGATCCTGGCCACGGCGGCGGCCGCCTGGGCTTGGGCGTAACCGAGGCCGACGAGGGCCAGGACGGCGTCCTCGGCGGCTTTGGCGAGCTTGGGCGGGTGATCGACGCTCGCTTCCGCGTGAACGACATCGCCAAGGGCAAAAGCCGGCGCTTTGTCCTTGAGCTCGAGCACCAGGCGCGCCGCGAGCTTCGGGCCGACGCCCGGCGCGCGCGCCATCATCGCCTTGTCCTGTCGCGCGATCGACGCGCTCAAAGCTTCCGCCGAGAGGGCGCCGAGGATCCCCAGCGCGACCTTGGCGCCAACCCCTTGCACGCTTTGCAGCAAGCGAAACCAGTCGCGCTCTCCGGGACTGACAAATCCATAAAGCCTGATCGCGTCTTCGCGCACGTGCGTCTCGATGAGCAGTTCCGCCGTTTCCCCGACCGGGGGAATCGCGCGCAAGGTGCGGGCCGAAGCCGAAACGAGATAGCCGACGCCATTGACGTCCAGGATAAGGGCTTCGTCCTCGACGCTGTCGACCGTCCCCTTGAGTTTGCCGATCACGCCGCGCCCCTTGCGCGCGCCGCGCGATGCTGGGCGTGGCAGATCGCGACCGCCAGCGCATCGGCCGCGTCGGGACTCGAAGCGGTCGAGGCGGGGAGGAGCATTCTCACCATCATCGCCACCTGCCGCTTTTCCGCGTGACCGACGCCGACAACCGTCTTCTTGATGAGATTCGCGGCGTATTCCGCCACCGGCAGGCCCGTCAAAGCCAAAGCAGCGAGCGCGACGCCGCGCGCCTGCCCGAGCTTCAGCGCCGATTGCGGATCGCGGTTGATGAAGGTTTCCTCGACCGCCGCCTCGTGCGGCCCCTCGCGTTCGACGAGTCCGGCGAGCAAGCGATGGATGGCCGCCAGGCGCTCGGCGAGGGAGGTTGCGGCGTCGGTCTCAATCGAGCCGCAGCCGACGAAGCTCAGCCGCGAGCCGGCAGCCTCGATCACACCCCACCCGGTCGTGCGAAGCCCGGGATCGACGCCGAGAATGCGAATCGCGCCGACGGTCATGACCCATGAGATATACGAAATTGTTCGCCAACGCATTGGCGAGAGCGGCGGCTGACCTTGGAGAGCGCCGGCTGTGGCCGAGGCCTGGCTTCTGTCCACCGGCATGTTCCTTCCCCGCCTTGGCTCGCCGTCCGCGGCTGCGATAGCTTACGGGCTGAAGGATAAGGAGCGATTCGTGGCGAGCGGCGTCAAGACCGTCAAGAAGAAAGCCGTTGCCGCGCCCCGGCCCCCGGCGACCACGCCCCATTTCGACTTCGAACGTGAGGCTTTCGCCAACGGCCATCGATGGGTCGCGGGCGTCGACGAGGTCGGACGCGGCCCGCTCGCCGGGCCGGTCGGCGTGGCCGCCGTCATTCTCGACCCGGACGATCTGCCCGAGGGACTGAACGATTCGAAGGTCCTCCTCGCGCCGGCGCGCGAACACTTATGCGAAATCATCTTCGCCAAGGCGCTCAGCGTCTCGGTCGTCTTCGCGAGCGTCGAGGAGATCGATCTCTTCAACATTCGCGGCGCGGCGCTTCGCGCCATGACGCGCGCCGTGGCGGCCTTGAGCCTGCGGCCGCACTTCGCGCTGATCGACGGGCGCGACCTGCCGGACGGTCTCATCTGCCCGGCGCGCCCGATCATCGACGGGGACGCGCTTTCGATGTCGATCGCCGCAGCCTCGATCGTCGCGAAAACCATGCGGGACGCGCTCATGCGCAATCTCGGGCTCGAATATCCGCAATATGGCTTCGGCGATCATGTCGGCTATGCGACCGTCGCGCACCGCCGGGCGCTCGCCCAAGCGGGTCCGTGTCCCTATCACCGCCGCTCGTTCCGACTCGAACCGCAGCAAGAATGAGCTGCGGCTCAAAAAGGTTTCGAAAAGGTTGAAATCGACCTTCGTTTGCAACGACTTGTGTCGTACGAAAACGACACAACGGAATGTTCAGCGGCATAACCGGACCTTTACTTTACAACGAGCATAAACGACGCACCGGTTCGCAAGATCCGGCTCATGCGTCGAGTGTTTGTGTTGATGCGTACCGCGCGCGCCGGAGCGTTCCGCCCCCCCGCCCAGCTTCAGGTTTTGCGTACTGGCGCCTCCGAGGCGAAACGCCCGGCCGCAATCCTTCGCGCGGCGGGCCAGGACACGGTAGGCAAGGACTCCACCGCGCCGCGCGACGCGATCCTCATCGGCGACTGCGTTGCGGAAATGATGCGGCTCCCGGAAGCCTCGGTCGACCTTGTCTTCGCTGACCCCCCTTACAACCTCCAGCTCGAAGGCGCGCTCTCGCGTCCCGACCAAAGCCTTGTCGACGGGGTTGACGACGCCTGGGACAAGTTCGCCGATTTCGCCGAATATGACGCGTTCACGCGCCAATGGCTGACCGCCGTCCGCAGGCTGATGAAGCCGTCGGCGACGATCGTCGTCATCGGCTCCTACCACAACATTTTTCGCGTCGGGGCGATCCTACAGGATCTCGGCTTCTGGATCCTCAACGACATCGTCTGGCGCAAGGCGAACCCGATGCCGAACTTCCGCGGCCGCCGGTTCACCAACGCGCACGAGACGATGATCTGGGCGGCGCGCGACCCGCAGGCCAAAGCCTACACGTTCAACTACGAGACCTTGAAGGCCGGCAACGAGGACGTGCAGGTCCGCTCCGACTGGTTCCTGCCGATCTGCACCGGGACGGAACGGCTGAAAGACGAGACGGGGCGAAAGACCCACCCGACGCAAAAGCCCGAAGCGCTGCTCATGCGGGTGCTGCTCGCCGCCTCCAATCCGGGCGATCTCGTGCTCGATCCCTTCTTCGGCTCGGGGACGACCGGCGTCGCCGCGCGACGCCTACGCCGTGCATTCATCGGCCTCGAGCGCGATCGGACTTACGCAGCCGCGGCGCGACAGCGGATCGACGCCGTCGAGCCGTTGCCGGAAGAGGCGCTCGCCATCGCGCCAACCCGCCGCAGCGAGCCGCGCGTGGCTTTCTCGAGCGTCGTCGAAGCCCGGCTGGCGCGCCCGGGCGAACGTCTGGTCGACGCGCGGCGCCGTTTCAGCGCGGTCGTGCGCGCCGACGGCGCGCTCGCCATCGGCCCAGCCGTCGGTTCGATCCACAAGATCGGCGCGCTCGCGCAAGGATTGCCAGCCTGCAACGGCTGGACGTTCTGGCATATCGAGCGCGACGGCGAGCTGACGCCGATCGACGAATTGCGCGCTGCGATGCGCGCCGCCATGCGCGAAGCGGCGGAATCGACCGCCGATCCTCTCTAGCGCGGCGACGCCGATCGAGAGGCGGAACCGCCCCGGTCGCCCTCGAATGCGTCGAGCAGCGAGCCCAGCCGCGAGACGACGGCGGCGTAGCTCGACAGCGACTGGAACTGAGTGACGACCAGCGAGAAAGCCGCGACGAGCGTCGTGAACACCATCGCCGATTGCGTGATGACGCCGAACTCGATCTCGCCGCGCATGAAGGCGGGCGCGACGATCAGAATCGGGATGAGCTGGATCAGCCAATTGTAGCCGGTCGAGAAAAACCCGACATTACGATTGACCGTCGTGATGCGGCGGAAATTCTCGGCCAGGCGGCCCAGGCGCTCCCTCAGCCGCTCGGTCTCGCGCTCGCCTTCGCCGCGAAACATGACGCCCTCGGCGTCGTCACGCACGTGAATGAGCGCCGAGCGGAAACTCGCCTCGCGGTCGAGCTGGTCGCTGTTGAGCGTGACGAGCGGACGGGCGAGCTTGATCGTCAGATACGACCCGAGCATCGCATAGAGGATCGAGGTGACGTAGAGCAGGGGGCTGATCGCCCACAAGACGCCGGAAAAAGCCACGATCGTGAAGGCGCTGTTGATCGCCATGAGCGCAAACGAAAGCGTGGTGGTGGTGAAGGCGCGCACATCCTCGGCGATCCGCTGATCCGGGTTCGCGAGTTCGCCCGACATCGCCAGCCGGTGATAGGCGCCGTCGCCCATATAGGCGGTGATGCAGCGTTGGGTCACGAATTCGCGCCACAAGAGGCCGAGGCGCTCCTCGGCGAAGCGCGCGACGACCGCGACGATCGTCGAGCCGGCAAAGACCGCGAGGGTGAATTGCGCCTGGCGGACGAAATCCCCGACATGTCGCTCCGCGATCGCCGACATGAGGTTCCGGTTGACGAAGCTGTTCACGACATTGAGGCCGTTCGCCGCCAAAAGCAGCGCGAGGATCGCGCCGAACATCAGTTTCGCCTTCGGGCCGACCTCCGATCGCGCGAAGATGCTGATTGCGGTCACGAGGCGTTTCGCGACCGAGCGGTTGGGCGTTCCCTGGGCTTCCATTCGCCTCAACAATCTGGCGGGTGATTGAACGCCAGTCTAGCCGATCCGCCGAAGCGGGGTTACTGCCCGCGCCAGCGCGGGCTGCTACCGTTTGTCCTTCGCCCGCGGTTTTGCCGCGCGGAAATCGGCGGCGCGAAGCACGAAAACCTCGCCGGACGTGTCTTCGGTGTCGAGCCACACGAATGGGAGATGGGGGAACTCCGCCTCGAGCAGGGGCCGGGCGCCGCCCACTTCGCAGACGATCGTTCCGCGGGCCGTCAAATGCTTCGGCGCTTCGCTCAATATTCTCCGCACGATGTCGAGCCCATCGACGCCGCCCAAATGCGCAATCGCAGGCTCGGCCGCATATTCGGGCGGGAATCCGGCGACCGTCGCCGCGGCGACATAGGGCGGGTTCGTCAGGATCAGGTCGAAAAGCTCGCCCTCGACCGGGGCGAACAGATCGCCCGGCTTCAGCGCGATGCGATCCTTAAGGCCGTGCTCCTCGATATTGCGGGCCGCCACCTCCAGCGCGCCGGGTGAAGCGTCGACCGCGACGATACGGGCATTGGGAAAGACGCGCGCGGCGAGAATGGCGAGCGAACCGCCGCCGGTGCAGAGATCGAGCGCCGAGGCGACGCCCGAGGGGTCTCCAGTCAGCGGGTTGTCCTCGACGAAGGCGCTCATGATGAGCTCGCCGATCAGGCTGCGCGGGACGATGACGCGCTCGTCGACATAGAAGGGCACGCCCTGGATGTAGGCGCGATTGACCAGATAGGCCGCGGGTTTGCGCTTCGTCGCGCGCGCCTCGATCAGGTCGAGGAGCCGGGTCCGTTCGGAGGCGAGGAGCCTCGCGTCCAGAAACGGATCGAGCGTGTCGATCGGCAGGCCGAGCCCTTCGAGGATCAGAAAAGCGGCCTCGTCGAGCGCTGTCGTCGCGCCGTGGCCAAAGGCGAGGTCAGCCGCGAGAAATCGCCCGACCGCATAACGCAGCCAGTCCCGCGGCGTGAGAAAGGTTTGCAGCCGCTCGTCCGTCTCAGACAAGGGCCGCCGCCAGAAGCACGATGATCATGAGACTTCCTGCAAAAAGCATCGCGCTCATGGGTGAGAGCGATCCGCGTGATCGTTCGTCTCCCCAGGGGCGTCGTTATAGGCGCCGCATGCGGAATCTCAAGCCGATCCGGGGCGCGGCGGAACCTCGCGCTTTCCCGCAAAACCGCCTTTGGCGGGCCTAGCCGCGGTCCGACAAGGCGGCCGCCATTGCGATATCTTACGTTGCAATGCAAAAAGGATTTTGGGTCGGGGAAAAAAACGCCTATCTTGTGTTGCACGCCTTATCTTGCACGAGAGTCGGTTTTCGCATTCGGAATGGCACAACGCATGGCTAACTCCACTCCGACGACGATCAAGAAATACGCCAATCGACGACTGTATAATACGGCGTCGAGCGCCTACGTGACCCTGGCCGATCTCGCGAAGATGGTGAAGGGCGGCGAGGACTTCGTCGTTTACGACGCCAAGTCCAACGAAGACATCACACGGTCGGTTCTAACCCAGATCATCTTCGAACAAGAGGGCATTGAAGGCCAATCCCTCCTGCCGACGACATTCTTGCGGCAACTGATCCGCTTTTACGGCGACAGCATGCAGGCGATCCTGCCGAGCTATCTCGAGTTCTCGATCGATCGCTTTTCCGGCGAGCAACAGGCGATGCGCGAGGCCGCGAGCCGGATGTTCGGGCCGGACGCGTTTTCGGCCGGATCGTTCGCCGCGCTGCAGGAATTGACGAAAAAGAACGTCGCCGCGTTCAACCAGGCGCTCGCGATGTTCTCGCCGTTCGCCGGGGCGAACCCGGCCGCGGAAGGATTGCCGAAGAAGGCGAATTCCGGCGACGACATCGACGAACTGCGCACGCAATTGTCCGATATGCAGAAGCGGTTGGAGACGCTGGCCAAAAAGGCCTGAGGCGCTTCAGAATCGATCCTTGCGGCTGCGCAACTCGCCGAACACCGCTTCCGGCGCCGCGCCCGCCATCCTGACCGCGGCCTGTATGGCCGGCTCCTCCGCCCGCAAAAACGGATTGGCGGCAAGTTCGGCCGCCACGGTCGTCGGCACGGTCGGCCGACACTCCGCCCGCAATCTGGCGACCTCCTCGACCCGCGCCTTCAAGGCCGCATTGGCCGGCTCGATGGCGAGGGCGAACCGCCCATTCGCCTCCGTGTATTCGTGCCCGCAATAGACCTGGGTTTGACCGGGCAGAGCGGCGAGCTTCGCCAGCGAACTCCACATGACCGCCATGGGCGTTTCAAACACGCGCCCGCAGCCGAGAGAGAACAGCGTGTCGCCGCAGAATGCGACTTCGTCCTCCTCAAAATGATAGGCGATATGGCCGAGCGTGTGCCCAGGGGTCTCGATGACTTTCGCCGCCATCGATCCCACGCGGGCATAATCCCCTTCTGCGAGCCTGCGATCGAGAAAGGGGATGCGCGCCGCGTCCTTGGCCGGGCCCCACGCCTTCGCGTTCGGGAATTTGGCCCTCATCTCCGGAACGCCTTGAATATGGTCGGCGTGATGATGGGTGATGAGGATATCCGTTAAACCCCAGCCCCGCTCCGCCAAGGCGGCGAGCGTGGGTCCGGCCTCGGGCACGTCCACACAGGCGGTGGCCCCTGTCGTGGGATCGTGAATGAGGGCGCCGTAATTGTCCGTGAGGCAAAGATATTGATGAACGCTCATGGTCATGTCGCGACAGACTCGGTAATCGTATTCTGGGGCTTGCCGGCCGCACGGAATGAATTCAACTCCGATGCGCCGCAACTGGAGGCACTATAGCTCGCCCTCCCAAACCTGTCTCGCGTCTCCACACATTGCGAAACCCCGATCCGTCGTTCACAGTCATGTCTCGCTTCGGCCGATATCCATGCCTCTCGACGTCCTCAGTTTGCAGAGCTTCTACGGCTCGCCGCTTGGCGGCGTCGCTCGCAGACTGATTGGACGCGTTGTCCGCCGGCGTTGGGACACCGCCTCCGGGCTCTCGATCGCCGCCGTCGGCTACGGCGCCCCCTATCTCGAACGATTCCGTGACGGCGCGCGCCGCTGTCTGGCGCTCATGCCCGCCGAACAGGGCGTCATGATCTGGCCCGAGGCCGAGCGCTGCGCGGCCGCGCTCGTGGATGCGCAGATGTTGCCGCTGCCCGACGGCTCGATCGATCGGCTCCTGCTCGCGCACGCGTTGGAGGCGGCCGACCGGCCGGAGGCGCTGCTCGAAGAACTGTGGCGCATCACGGCGCCGGAAGGGCGCATGATCGTGATCGTTCCCTCCCGCCGGGGGGTGTGGGCGCGCACGGACAGCACGCCTTACGGGCAGGGCTTGCCCTATTCGAAATCGCAGCTGCGCGACCTGCTTCAGCGGGCCGAATTCTCGCCGGTTTTCTGGGATGAGGCGCTCTATGCGCCGCCGGTCGACAGGCCCTTCATGATCAAGTCCGCGACGACCATCGAGCGCGTCGGCGGAGCGCTCGGACTGCCGTTCGCGGGCGTCCATATCGTCGAGGCGATCAAGCAGGTCCATCGGCCGGTCGGCGTCCGCAGCGTGGCCCGGACGCGACTGGTCCCGCTCAAGCCCGCTCTCGCGCCGAGCGCCCACCGCCAACGCCACTGCGAATGATCGGCCTTTTGCGGCTTTTCGGGTTGGCGCCGGCGCCGCGCCATGCTTCTAGAAGCCGCTCCTAAAACCTCCAACCGAGGCGCCATTCCATGCCCGCCGATCGTCTTCTCGTTCTCCTCCGCCACGGCCAAAGCGAATGGAACCTCAAAAACCTGTTCACGGGATGGCGAGACGTCGATCTGAGCCCGGCGGGAATCGAGGAAGCCAAGGCGGCCGGGCGCCGAATGAAGGCGCATGGGCTCACGTTCGACGTGGGTTTCACCTCGGTCCTCATTCGCGCCCAGCGCACGCTCGACTTGGCGCTGGCCGAGATGAGCCTCACTGGCCTCCCCGAGCAGCGCGATCAGGCGCTCAATGAGCGGGACTACGGCGATCTTTCGGGATTGAACAAGGACGACGCCCGCAAGAAATGGGGCGAGAAACAGGTCCATATCTGGCGGCGCAGCTACGACGTCCAGCCGCCGGGCGGCGAAAGTCTCAAGGACACGGTGGCGCGCGCCCTGCCCTATTATTGCCAGCGCATCTTGCCGGCGGTGCTCCGCGGAGATCGCGTCCTGGTCGCGGCGCATGGCAACTCTCTGCGGGCGCTCGTGATGGTGCTCGACAGGCTGACGCCCGAGACGATCCCGACCGTCGAGCTCGCGACCGGCGTGCCGCTGGTCTATCGGCTCAACGCCGACTCGACCGTGGCGAGCAAGGAAATTCTCGCCGCCTAAGGTCATCGATCGTTAGCCTTAACGATTTGTGAAGACGCTCGGCTCCATGTTGACCTCACGGGATTTGGCTCGCGGAGATCAGCAATGTGGGCGAGGATTTTAGGTTTCGGGTTCGCGGCGACGGCGGCCTTTATCGCGGCGCCGCCCGCCGAGGCCGGCCAATACGAATTTCTCGCCGCGCCGCAGATCAATCTCTCCCTGGTCTACCGCCTCGATAAATTGAGCGGCGACGTCATCGCCTGCCAGTTCGCGCACAATCCGGGTCGGAGCGACGTCGGCCCGGGCGCGTTCGGCGTCACCTCCTGCTATCGCGGCGGTGACGGCGCGACCAAGCAGGACCCCAGTGACTACGGGCTCGTCGCGACCCGTCACGAGCAGGAGGGCGGCGTCTTTCGTGTCGATTATCGCACCGGCGCGCTCAGCATTTGCTATTTGTACTTCCAGCGCGAAACGCAGGGCGATCACGAGGCGATTGCGGACCAGTATGTTGTATGCACGCCGCAGTGGAAACAGGCCGCCGCCGCGCGTTCCAGCGGCGAGGTCAGCCAGGCGCCGCCCGCGCCCGACCGTAGTTCTGCGCGCAACTGACGAGCCGGGCGCATTTTGTCATTGTAAGGCGGTTGCGGACGACGCGTGGGGCGGCCCCCGTCGGGGGAGACGGGGCGGCGCGAGCCCTCCGCCCCTCCCCGGACGCGAATCGGCGTAAGAGCGACCGGCCATGTTCGCCCGGGATCACGACACGATCTTCGCTCCGGCGTCCGGCGCCGGCCGCGCCGCGATCGCGGTTATGCGCATATCCGGCCCCCGTTGTTCGGAAACCCTCCAAGCGATTGCGCCTGGGGCTGAATTTCCGGATCGCCAGGCCGTCCTGCGGACCTTGCGTCGCCCCCATTCCGGGGAGCCGATCGATCGCGCGCTGATTCTGCGCTTTCACGGCCCCCGCAGCTTCACCGGCGAGGAGATGGCTGAAGTCAGCGTCACGGGCGGGCGGGCCGTCACCCAAGCCGTCATCGAGGCGCTCGGGCTCATCCCCGGGCTGCGGCTCGCCGAACCGGGCGAGTTCGCGTGGCGCGCCTTCATGAATGGCAAGATCGATCTCTCCGAGGTCGACGGGCTCGCCGACCTCGTCGAGGCCGAGACCGAAGCGCAGCGCCGGCAGGCGCAGAACATCGCCGGCGGGGCGCTGAGGCGCGAGTGCGAGACGATACGGGCGGGCCTTCTCGACGCGATGGCGACCGTCGAGACGCTGGTCGACTTTTCCGACGTCGACGACGCCGATGATTTCACGCTCGACTCCGTGAAAGGCGCGGCCCGGAGGGCGATGGGGCGCATCGAGCGGGCCCTCGCGACGGCGGATTCCGCGGCGCGTCTGCGCGACGGCTTCTCCGTCGTCATCGCCGGCCCCCCCAATGTCGGCAAGTCGACGCTGATGAACGCGCTCGCCGGCCGGGATGTCGCGATCACCTCGCCCATTCCGGGAACGACGCGCGACCTGATCGAGGTGTTTCTCGACCTGCGCGGCTTTCCGGTCATTCTCGTCGACACGGCGGGCATCCGCGAGAGTGACGATCCGATCGAACGGGAAGGCGTTTTGCGGGCCCGCCGGCGAGCCGAAAGCGCGGACCTCACGCTCTGGCTCGACGACGGCGCCGAGAGCCGGGCGCCCGGCGTCGGAGATCCGGTGCTGGCAGTGCGGACGAAGAGCGATCTCGGAAGCGCGGATGCGCCGCAGACGAGTCCGGCGCGCCTCGCCATATCGGCGAAAACCGGGGCCGGGATCGAGCGCTTGCTTGACTCCATTGGGGAATTGGCCGAAGAGCGGATGTCGTCGCGCGAGCCGGCCTTGCTCACGCTTGACAGGCATCGGCGCGCCTTTCAGGACGCGCGCCAGGCGCTGGCGGCGACGCTGGCGCCCAGCGCGGTTGAGCCGGAATTGATCGCCGAGGATTTTCGGCGCGCCGCCGCGGCGATGGACCGGGTCGTCGGGCGGATCGGCGTCGAGGACGTGCTCGGCGAGATTTTTGCCCGGCTGTGCGTTGGGAAGTAGGTGGCCCACTCCTATCCGGCCGGGCGCATCCACGGGCCGTCGCACTTCGCACGAAACAAGTATATAAAGAGCGATGCTCTCCTTTCCCTCCAACTCTCCCGTCGAAGACGGCGGGGTCAAGCCCGTCCATGACGCCGCCTCCGTCGCCGCTCCTCGTGTTTCACGTGAAACAAGCGAACGCCGATGAAGTTTGACGTCGTTGTCATCGGCGGCGGCCATGCCGGGACCGAAGCCGCGACCGCCGCGGCGCGCTGCGGCGCCAGGACCGCGCTCGTCACGCATACATTCGCGAGCATCGGCGAAATGTCGTGCAATCCCGCCATCGGCGGCCTCGGCAAAGGCCATCTCGTGCGCGAGATCGACGCGCTCGACGGCGTGATGGCGCGCGCCGCCGACGCCGCCGGCATCCAGTTCCGCGTCCTCAATCGCCGCAAGGGCCCCGCCGTCCAGGGGCCGCGCGCCCAGGCCGACCGCGCGCTCTACCGGCGCGCCATGCAGAGGCTCGTCGCCGAGACGGCGAACCTGACCGTCGTCGAGGCCGAAGCGACCCAGATCCTATCCGACGCCGGCGCGGTCACGGGAGTCGAGCTGGCCGACGGCCGCGCGATCGCTTGCGGCGCCGTCGTCCTCACCACAGGCACATTCCTGCGCGGCGTGATTCACCTTGGCGACCAGCGGACGGCGGCGGGGCGCTTCGGCGATCCCTCGTCGGTCTCGCTCGCCCACAGTCTCGACGCCGCCGGCTTCGCGCTTGGCCGTCTCAAGACCGGAACCCCGCCCCGCCTCGACGGCTCGACGATCGACTGGGCGCGGCTCGAGATCCAGCATGGCGATCCGGACCCTGAGTTCTTTTCCTCGCTGACCACCGCCGTCACCGCGCCGCAGCTGCCCTGCCACATCACCCGCACCACCTCCGAGACCCATCGTATCATCCGCGCCGATTCGCATCGCTCCGCGGTCTATTCGGGCGCGATCTCGGGGCGCGGCCCCCGCTACTGCCCCTCGATCGAGGACAAGGTCATCCGTTTCGCCGATCGCGGCAGCCATCAGATCTTTCTCGAGCCCGAGGGCGTCGACGATCCGACCGTCTATCCGAACGGCATTTCCACCTCTCTGCCGCCGGAGACTCAAACCGCCCTCGTCGCGACGATCCCCGGTCTCGAACAGGCCCGCATTCTCCGATACGGCTACGCGATCGAATACGACTATATCGACCCGCGCGGCCTAGATCCGACGCTCGAGGCGCGGCGGCTCGGCGGCCTGTTTCTCGCCGGGCAGATCAATGGCACGACCGGCTACGAGGAGGCGGGCGCGCAGGGAATCGTCGCCGGGATCAACGCGGCCCGCAAATCAGGCGGCCAGGAGCTTGCGGTCTTTGACCGCGCGGAATCCTATCTCGGGGTCATGATCGACGATCTGACGACCCATGGCGTCACCGAACCTTATCGGATGTTCACCTCGCGCGCGGAATTTCGGCTCTCGCTGCGGGCCGACAATGCAGACGAGCGCCTGACGCCTAAGGGAATTGCGCTTGGCTGCGTCGGCGCGGCGCGCGCCCACGCTTTTCATGAGATCGAAGCGGATCTCATTCAGGCCCGAGCGGCGCTCAACAGGGCGAGCGCGTCGCCGCGCGAGCTCGAGGGGCATGGGCTCACGGTCAATCGCGACGGGGTTCGCCGTTCGGCGTTCGATCTTGCGGCGCAGCCCGAGTTTCCGATCTCTGTTCTTTCACGCGTCTGGCCAGAACTTGGTCAAATCCCATCTCATCTTGTGCGCCGGCTCGAAGCAGACGCGAAATACTCGGTTTATCTGGATCGCCAGGCCGAGGACGTCGCCCGCTACCGCCGGGACGATGTCACGCTTTTGCCCGCCGATCTCGACTATGAGCGCCTTGCCGGCCTCTCGAACGAAATCAAGCAGAAGTTCATCGCGGTCCGCCCGACAAGCCTCGGCCAGGCGCGTCGCATCGAGGGCGTCACGCCAGCCGCGCTGGCGCTGATCGCCGCACATGCGCAGCGGGTTGGGCGATCCTCCCGCCATGCAGCGGGCGCGTGAGCCAGCCCACCGGGTCGACAGGCCCCGGTATGGATGACCGCGCGGAGGCTCTGCGCCTCGTTCCTGTTTCACGTGAAACGGAGGATCGGCTGGCGGCCTTCGTCGCCCTGCTCGATCGCTGGCGCACACGAACGAACCTCATCGCCGAGTCGACCTTCGCGTCCGTCTGGACCCGCCACATCGCCGATTCCGCCCAGCTCATTGCACTCGCGCCCGACGCCAAACGCTGGATCGACATGGGCTCGGGCGCCGGCTTCCCCGGCCTCGTGATCGCCATCCTGCTCGCCGATGATCCCGGCGCAATCGTCCATTGCATCGAAAGCGACCAGCGCAAATGCGCCTTCCTGCGCGAAGCGGCCCGCATCACGGGCGCAGCCGCGACGATTCACCCCGTCCGGGTCGAGGCGATCGCCCCCGACAGCCTCGGGCCTGTGGACGCCGTGACGGCGCGCGCCTTCGCCCCCTTGCAGCTCACGCTCAAATTGGCGACACCCTGGATCGAGCGCGGGGCCATCGCCGTGTTTCCGCGCGGCGAATCAGCTAAGGACCAAATCGCGGCGCTGTCTCCAGCGCCGCCTTACGCCATCGAAACGCTTCCGAGCGTCGTCAACCCCAAGGCCGCGATCCTGCGCATTCGTCGAGGCTGAGATCGAAAGCTCCATGAGCGCGACCCCTCCCCCCGTTCGCGAGCCGACCGTTGAGCGGCGGCCGCGCGTTCTCGCTTTGGCGAACCAGAAGGGCGGAGTCGGCAAAACGACCACCGCCATCAACCTTGGCACAGCGCTCGCCGCGATCGGCGAACGGGTGCTGATCATCGACCTCGATCCGCAAGGCAACGCCTCGACCGGCCTCGGCGTCAACCGCAACGTTCGCGTGACGTCGAGCTATGAGATGCTGATCGGCGAAAAGCCGCTGCGCGACGTGGTCGTTCCAACCTCCGTGCCGCGCCTGTTCGTCGCGCCGTCGACCATGGATCTGCTCGGCGTCGAACTCGAGATCGCCGGGGACAGCGACCGCTCCTATAAGCTGCGCGAGGCCTTGCGCGGCTATGCGAGCACGAACGCCGCCGATCCCGACGGCGTGACCTATGTGCTGATCGATTGTCCCCCCTCGCTCAACCTTCTCACCATCAACGCGCTCGCCGCCGCCGACGCCGTCGTCGTGCCGCTGCAATGCGAATTCTTTGCGCTCGAGGGCCTGTCGCAGCTCTTGACCACCGTCGAGCAGGTTCGCGGCGCCTTGAACCCATCCCTCACGATTCACGGCATCGTGCTCACCATGTACGACGCCCGCAACAGCCTCGCGGGCCAAGTGGTCGCCGACGTGCGCGCCTATATGGGCGATCAGGTCTATGAGACGGTCATCCCCCGCAACGTGCGCCTGTCCGAGGCGCCGTCGCACGGCAAGCCCGCTCTGCTCTACGATCTCAAATGCGCCGGCAGCCAGGCCTATCTCAAGCTCGCCTCCGAAGTCATTCGGCGCGAGAGGCGTTGGCGCGCCGCTTAAGACCACAGAACCCGGAGGAAGGGCATGGCCGAAGACGCAACCCGGATCGAAAATCGCCCTCGTCTCGGGAGGGGACTCGCCGCGCTTCTGGGCGGGCCGAACATGCAGCCGTCCGAGCCTGCGGCGCGCGGCGCGAGGCCGACGCCGATCGAGTTTCTCAGACCCAACCCCCGCAATCCGCGCAAGCGTTTCGACGACGCCGAACTCGCGGAGCTCGCCGCCTCGATCCGCGAGCGGGGAATCATCCAGCCGGTCGTGGTCCGTGCGGTCGCCGGCGTTGCGGATTCCTTTGAAATCATCGCAGGCGAGCGCCGCTGGCGGGCGGCGCAGCTCGCGGGGCTGCACGAGATCCCGATCATCGTGGTCGAGGCCGGCGACCGCGAGGCGCTCGAGATCGCCATCGTCGAGAATGTGCAGCGCGCCGACCTCAACGCGCTCGAGGAGGCGGCCGGATACGCCCAGCTCGGCGCCGACTATGGCTATTCCCACAGCGATATAGCCCGCGTCGTCAGCAAGAGCCGCAGCCACGTCGCTAACACGATGCGGCTGACCAACCTGCCCGAACACACCCGCGGCCTCTTGGCTGGCGGAAAAATCTCGGCCGGTCACGCCCGGGCGCTGCTCGCCGTGTCCGACCCCGACGTGGTCGCGAACCGCATTGTCGCCGAGGGCCTGACGGTCAGAGATGTCGAGCGGCTCGGCGAGAATTCCGGCAAGATTGCGCGGCCGCGCAAGGCGCCCGTGGCCCTCGACCCGGACACGCGGGCGCTTCAGGTGAAGCTCAGCCTCGAACTCGGGACCGCCGTGACGATCCGCCATAGCGGCGAGAGCGGCGAGCTCAAGGTCGCCTTCAAGGATTTCGAGCAGCTCGACGACTTCTGCCGAAGGCTTCTCCGTCCAAGCGGAGAGTAGAGGCGGCGATTGCTGGCGCGACGCGAAAGCCTTCACAAAAGCGCACTCAAGCTCCTGGAATCCTTGACGCGCGTACTTTGTGCGCGGGCGCCGCTCGCCTTGGCCAGCCGCCCGGCATTTTATCGCCTCCCGCCTCGCCTCCCCGACGCCAGCGCCCAAAGAGCCCGCGTCGCCAGAACCTCGGCGAGCCCCGACTCGGCCCGAACCCGGGCGCTCGCCAGCCGAACGGCCGGCAGCCGCTCGGCGATCGACTCCGTGGTCCAGCGCTCGGCTTGCCTCGCGAGCGCGCGGCGCGCCGCCGGCGGCAGCTTCACGAACAAAGCCTGACACGCCGCGTCGAACGGCCGTCCCTGGTCCATTTCGAGCCTGATCCGGTGCAGGAGCGTGAGCCGCGCGACAAGCCGGATCATGAGGTAATCCGCGTCGCCCCCATCGTGGAAAAACCGGGCGGCCGCTGTCTCGACGGCGGGCAGGTCGCCGAGCAGCGCGTGGTCGATGACCTCGTCGAGATTGGAGGGGGCGGCGTCCGCGACAATCGCCTCCACGTCGTCCGCCGTGATCTCCGATTGCCCCCGCGCATAGAGCATGAGCTTTTCGATTTCCCCCCGCGTCGTTCGGCGGTCGGCCCCGACCATATGGACGAGCGCCGCGCGCGCCTCCGGCGCGATGGCAAGACCGGCCGCGCGGGCTTCCGCCTCGATCAGCGATTCGAGGGCGTTCGCGTCGTCGGAAAAACACTCGATCGAGGCACGCGCTGGAGAATTCTCGAAAGCACTCCGTAAAGCCGTTCCCTTCTTGAGCTGCCCCGCCTTGACGACGATCGTGCAATCCGTCGGAGGCCGGGCGAACAAAGGCTCGAGCGCCGGCAAAAGATCACGTCCCTGCGCGTCGATCCAGATGGCGCGAGCGCCGCCAAACATCGCGATCGCATAGGCTTCGTCTTGCAACGCGCCGGGATCGCGCGCGATGGCGTCGCCATCGAGGCGCACGAGGCGCAGCGGATCCACATCGTCGCCGATCCGGGCGCGGATGATCGCCTTCACCCGTTCATGCGCGAGCCCCTCGTCCTGGCCGTGGACGAGGTAGAAGCCGATCTCGCGAGGCAGGCGCTGAATGAAGCCGTCGGCGGCCGCGCTGTTCACCGTGCTCATCGCAGTGGCCCGCGGACGAAGCCTGCGCAGCCCGCTCCGCTTATGTGAGCCGACCGCCCCGACTTTCGCCTCATCCAGAAATCGTCTAGCACACCGCCTCGCTTCCCTTGACATGAACGTGACGGAACATGGCGACTTTCAAACTCTTGCTCTTTCCCGGCGACGGCATCGGCCCCGAGGTTATGGCCGAAGTCGAGAAGATTATCGATTGCTTCGATCGCGAGGGCGTCGCCAGCTTCGAGATCGAAAAGGGACTGGTCGGCGGCAGCGCCTATGACGCGCATGGAAAGGCGATCAGCGATTCCGACATGGCCCTCGCGCAGGGCGCCGACGCCGTCCTGTTCGGCGCCGTCGGGGGGCCGAAATGGGACGGCGTTCCTTACGACGTTCGCCCCGAGGCGGGGCTTTTGCGCCTGCGCAAGGAGCTCGCCCTCTACGCAAACTTAAGGCCGGCGATCTGCTACCCGGCGCTCGCGTCGGCGTCCTCGCTCAAGCCGGAGGTGGTCGAAGGGCTCGACATCGTCATCGTGCGTGAACTCACCGGCGGCGTCTATTTCGGCGAGCCGAAGGAGATCCGCGACCTCGGCAACGGCCAGAAGCGTGCGATCGACACCCAGGTCTACGACACTTACGAGATCGAGCGGATTGGGCGGACAGCTTTCGAACTGGCGCGCAACCGCGGCAACAAGGTCACCTCGGCCGAGAAGCGCAACGTGATGAAGTCCGGGGTCTTGTGGAACGAGGTCATGACGGCCCTGCACAAGCGCGAATATGCCGATGTCCAGCTCGAGCACCAGCTTGCCGACGCGCTCGGCATGCAGCTCGTCCGCTGGCCCAAGCAATTCGACGTGATCGTCACCGACAACCTGTTCGGCGACATGCTGTCCGACGTCGCGGCGATGTTGACCGGCTCGCTCGGCATGCTGCCCTCCGCTTCGCTCGGCGACCCCGATCCGAAGAGCGGACGCCGCAAGGCGCTCTACGAGCCGGTGCATGGCTCGGCGCCCGACATCGCCGGCAAGGGGATCGCCAATCCGATCGCCATGATCGCCTCGTTCGGGATGGCGCTCCGCTATTCGTTCGGGCTCAACGCGGCCGCCGACCGGCTGGAGGCGGCGATCGCCAGCGTGCTGGCGGCCGGTCTGAGAACGGCGGACATCAAGGGGGACGATGGGGCCGCGGCGTCGGCGAGTGAAATGGGCGATGCGATCGTGAACGAGCTCAAGCGCAGCGCGGCATAGAGGAAAGGCTTCCCGGAAAATCACGCCGGTCGTTGACAGCGCGTCCGCAGCGGCGGCAACCTGTCGGCTGCTCGCAAGGATCTTCCGACGATGCCGATCAGCTCCGCCATCACCGCTCTCGTTCCCGACGTTCGAGCCTGGCGCCGGGAACTCCATCAGAATCCTGAAATCAATTACGATGTCGAGGAGACCGCGAGATTCGTCGCCGAGCGGCTTCGCGCCTTCGGCTGCGATGAGGTGAAGACGGCGATCGGCCGCACCGGCGTCGTCGGGGTCATCCGCGGCGCCAAGGGACCAAGCTCGCGTACGATCGGCCTGCGCGCCGACATGGACGCCTTGCCGATCGAGGAAGAGACCAACCTACCCTATCGGTCCAGGACCCCCGGAAAGATGCACGCCTGCGGCCATGACGGGCATACAGCGATGCTGCTCGGCGCGGCCCGGCGACTCGCCGAAAGCCGCGACTTCGCGGGCGACGCGATCGTCATCTTCCAGCCCGCCGAGGAAGGCGGCGCGGGCGCGATGGCGATGATCGATGACGGGCTCCTCGACCAGTTTCGCATCGACCAGGTCTACGGGATGCACAATTGGCCGGGTTCGCCGATCGGCCAGTTCAGCATCCGCAAGGGTCCGCTGATGGCGGCGGCCGATGAGGTCACGATCGCGATCGAAGGCAAAGGCGGCCACGGAGCGATGCCCCATCAGTGCATCGACCCCGTCATGGTCGGCGCGCAGATCGTCACCGCGCTGCAGACGATCACGTCGCGTAACGTCGATCCGCTCGATTCGAGCGTCATCTCGATCACCCAGTTCAAGGCCGGCTCGGCCAGCAATATCATTCCGCAGACGGCGTGGCTCAACGGCACGGTCCGCACGCTCAAGCCCGCGACCCGCGACCGGGTGGAAAAGCGAATCCGCGAGATCGCCGCCGGGCTCGCGGAAGCGAGCGGAGCGAGCGCCGAAGTCACCTACCGACGAGGCTATCCCCCGACGATCAATCATGGGAATGAGACCGATTTCGCCGCGAGCGTCGCGCGCAAGGTCGCGGGCGAGTCCAAGGTCGATGCGAACACGTCCCCGACCATGGGCTCGGAAGATTTCTCCTTCATGCTCGAAGCCCGACCAGGGGCCTTCATTTTCATCGGCAACGGCGACAGCGCCACGCTGCACCACCCATCGTACGACTTCAACGACGAGGTGCTGCCCTATGGCATGAGCTACTGGGTCGAGCTGGTCGAGACCGCGCTCGCGCCCTAGGCTTGAGCGGACGAGATCCGCGGAGCGGCGGGGCACTCGCCTGATAATCTGGATCTGGCGGGCTTTTCATTCCAGACCAGAAAAGCAAAGATTAGAAAAGTCTCGCGCGAAAAGCGCACATGAAGGGAGGATGTCCGTGGTGTTGAAGCTCATATGCAAGACGCTGATGGCGGCGGCTTTCGCCCTGCCGATGGCTGCGCTCGCCGGCTCCGCACATGCCGAGGGCGAACGCTTCGTCTTCGTCAGCCACGCGCCGGATTCGGATTCGTGGTGGAATACGATCAAGAACGCGTTGAAGAACGCCGAGCACGACCTCGGGGTGAAGGTCGAGTACCGCAATCCCCCGAATGGCGACATCGCCGACATGGCCCGCATCATCGAGCAGGCCTCCGCGTCCAAGCCGACCGGCATCATCACCACGATCGCCGACATCAACGTTTTGGAAGCGCCGATCAAGAATGCGATCGCCAAGGGAATCCCGGTGATCACCGTCAATTCCGGCACGCCGGCGGAATCGAAGAAGCTCGGCGCGCTCATGCATATCGGCCAGCCCGAATATGACGCCGGCAAGGGCGCCGGCGAACGGGCGAAGGCCGCCGGCGTGACCGATTTCGTCTGCGTCAACCACTTCATCACCAACAACGCGTCGGTTGAACGCTGCCAGGGCTATGCCGACGGGCTCGGCGTCAAGCTCGGCGACCATATGCTCGATTCCGGCATCGACCCGACCGAGGTCTATAACAAGGTGCAGGCCTATCTGAAGGCGCATCCGAAGACGGACGGCATCCTGACGCTTGGCCCCAACGCCGCCGACCCAACGATCAAGCTCCTGCGCGACACCGGCAGCGCGTCGAAATTCAAGAGCTTCATCACCTTCGATCTCGATGGCGACATCGCCAAGGCGATCAAGGACGGGGTGATGGAATCCGCAATCGACCAGCAGCCCTACCTGCAAGGCTATCTGCCGGTCGTCTTCCTCACCGAATATGCCCGCTACGGCGTGATCCCGGCCAACAACGTCAACACCGGTCCTGCTTTTGTGACGAAGACAAACATCCCGCTCGTCGAGAAGCTCGCCGGCGAATACCGGTAGGAGAGACCTTCGGGCTGCCCACGCTCACGGCGTCGTCAGTCCGATTTTCTTTCGAACGCGAGCGCGAGGCCTGATCGCGCTCCCGTTTCTTGCGCGCGCGTTTTTTAAGGCGGCGCAGATCGGACGATCGGCATGGCTCAGACCTCGAACGCGCCTCCCCCCATCGCAGCCGTCGGCTCAGACGAGCGGCTGAAGCGGCAATCGGCTTTCAGCCGGCTGCTCAGTCGCCCCGATCTCGGAGCGATGTCCGGCCTCGTTCTGGTCTTCGTCTTTTTCGCGATCGGCGCGCATGGCACGGGCATGTTCGCCGCGGACGGCATTCTCAACTGGGCGACCGTCAGCGGCTATCTGATGATCCTGGCGATCGGGGCGGCGCTCCTGATGATCGGCGGCGAATTTGATCTGTCACTCGGCTCGATGATCGGTTTCGTCGGCATGATGATCGCACTGCCGACTGTGACGTTTCACGCGCCGATCTCGCTCAGCATCGTCTTCGCCTTCGTCTGCGCTCTGGCCATCGGGTGGCTCAACGGCCTCATCGTCGTGCGCACGCGGCTGCCCTCGTTCATCGTGACGCTGGCCTCGCTTTACATCCTGCGCGGGCTGACGCTCGCGCTTTCGATCCTGTTCACCAATCGCACGATCGTCAGCGGCCTCGGCGACGCGGCCGAGGGCAGCTTCGTCAGCACCCTGTTCGCCGGCGTCGCCTTCCGGCCGCTGTTCTCGTGGATGGCGGATCACGACATCATCGGACGGCTGCCCAACGGCGATCCGAGCGTGAAGGGCGTTCCGGCGCCCATCCTCTGGGCGCTCGGCCTTGCGATCCTCGGCCATGTCGTCTTGACCAAGACCAAGGCCGGCAACTGGATCTTCGCCTCCGGCGGCGACGCCAACGCGGCGCGCAGCGTCGGCGTGCCCGTCGCGGGGGTGAAGATCTCGCTCTTCATGCTGACGGCCTTCTGCGCGGCGGTGTTCGCGACCTGCCAGGTGCTGGAGTTCGGCTCCGCCGCTTCCGACCGCGGTCTCTTGAAGGAATTCGAAGCGATCATCGCGGCGGTGATCGGCGGCTGCCTCCTGACCGGCGGCTATGGCTCGGTGATCGGCGCCTGCTTCGGCGCGATCATTTACGGCGTGGTCCAGCAAGGCATCCAGTTCATGCAGGTGCCGAACGACTGGTTCCGCGTCTTCCTCGGCCTCATGCTCCTGATCGCCGTCCTGTTCAACAACCTGATCCGCCAGCGTATCATGACCGGGAAGTGACGCGATGACCAACGTTCGTCCCATCGCTGAAACGGGTCTGCCGCTCATCGAGGTCACCGATCTCGTCAAGCATTTCGGCCCCGTCGTCGCGTTGAACGGCGTGTCGCTCACCGTCAGGACGGGGCAGGTTCACTGTCTGCTCGGCGACAATGGCGCGGGCAAATCAACGCTCATCAAGACGCTGTCGGGCGTCCACAAGCCGACGAGCGGCCAATACAAATTCGAGGGCAAGCCGGTCTCGTTCTCGGGCCCGCGCGAGGCCCTCGACATGGGCATCGCGACGGTTTTTCAGGACCTCGCGATGATCCCCCTGCTCTCGGTCACGCGCAATTTCTTCATGGGCCGCGAGCCGACGAGGAACCGGCTCGGCCTTTTCTCCTTCATGGACATGGATAGGGCCGATCGCATCGTGCATGAGGACATGCGCCGCATCGGCATCGACGTGCGCGATCCGCAGCAGCCGGTCGGCACGCTCTCGGGCGGCGAGCGCCAGTGCGTCGCCATCGCGCGCGCGGTCCATTTCGGCGCCAAGGCGCTGATCCTCGACGAGCCGACGTCGGCGCTCGGCGTCGCGCAAACGTCGATGGTGCTGAAATTCATCCGCCAGTTGCGAGGCAGGGGCCTCGGCGTGATCTTCATCACCCACAATGTCCGACACGCTTATGCGGTCGGCGATCATTTCACGGTGCTCAATCGCGGGCGAACGCTCGGCACATATGCAAAGTCCGAGATCGAGCTCGACAAGCTCCAGCAGCTCATGGCCGGCGACAAGGAGCTGCAGGATCTGTCGGAGCTCGATGGAACAATCTGACGGGCCGAAGGGCGGGAACTCAGCAAAGCGTCACCGTCTCTCCCGCTTCTTCAGAGCACCCCAAAAGTGTCGAACGCCTCCCGCGCGCCCATCCCGCCTCGAATGGCGTTCGCCACCCTATTCTCGGTCGACGCTTTTGTGAGAGCCGCTTCGATTGCGTCCGCCGCGACTTCGGACGGTATGACGAGAACGCCTTCGCGGTCGCCGAAGATAATATCGCCGGGCGCGATCCGGACCCCCTCGATCTCGATGGCCACGCGAAAGTCGATCACCTTGCCGCGCGGACCCTGGTCCTGCGCGTACAAGCCACGGCTGAAGGTCGGAAAGCCGAGAGCCTCGATACCCCCGGCATCCCGGACGAAGCCGTTGAGCACCGCGCCCGCGGCGCGCAGGTAGCGAGCGCGGGTCGACATGAGCTCGCCCCAAAAGGCGTAGCGGAAGGAGCCGCCGGCCGCGACATAGACCTCATTCGGGCGGAGGTCGTCGAGCGCCTCCAACATGAGCCCGAAGGGCTTCGCGACGCCGCTGCCCTGCGCGTGCGATCCCTCGTCGAAGATGTCCGCCTCGAGGACGGGCATCGCCCGACCGATCACCTTCATGTCCGGGCGAAGCGGCTGGATCGCCTGGGGCAGGAATTGGCGCCGCCATCCCATCTGGTCCAGAACATCGCCCACGACCGCCGTGAAGAGTTTCTCGCGCAGATTCGCGAAAATGACGTCTTCCTCCAACATGGCCATGCCCGCTCCTGGATTTGAGCCGCTGCGGAAATGCAGATGCTCGACGCGACCCCGCTCCCCCGAGGACCGCAGCTCGTCCTAGTCCTTGCTGGTCTGAAACACTCGATTATGACCCGATTCGCATGGGTTCGCAGTCTTGATGTCCGCACTTTGAAACCACACGCACGCTTCCGTCACGATCTCAGTTCCGCTCTCCGAATCTCCCGAACGGTAGCTCAGCGTCACAAACGAATAGAGAAAATTCCGTTTGGCTTGAAAGTCAGCCCAGCCGACCTCGTCAATCCCGGCCTGGCCCGCAAAAAACGCGCCTTGACCGGGCTCAACCACGGCGCTCGCCTTCACCGACCATTCCGTCGCCGCGGCCTTCAAGTCATTTTCCTCTTGAGTCTCAGTCAGAGGTTTATCGCTCAGAACCGACATGGCGCCGACCGTGAGAAGATGCGCCGGCGCTTGCCCCTCATTCTTGAACCACATCTTTAGATTGGCTATATCGACCTGCTGACCTCTGATGTAGACGGGCTGCTGAAAGGGCTCGGCATGCGTGAACACGAGCCTCGCTTGCGCCGCCGACGTCTGCTCGGTCCGCTCCGTTTTCTCGGCTGGTTTGGCGTCTTTGGAAATCCCCTGAGCAATGGCGACCCCCGCGCCGCCAGGCCAGAACAAGAGGGCAAAAGCGACGAATCCGAGAACCCTGGAAACCAGCATCGGGGAATATTTTCACTAGGGATTGCGAGGTTTTCGAAGTGAAGGCCCTTCGGTCGAGCGTGTCAATCCTCGAACGAATACGTCGAGCGCCGTCTTGTCGCGCGCGCTCATTCGCTCGACAGGCGAAGCGATCGAACGTCTCGAGCGACTGCACGCACACCGATCTTCACATTGAGGCAATGACTATTGCCGCTCGAGCTCCTCGCGGAGAATTTCCAGGCCGAGCCACTCGTCCTCGGCTTGCGCCAGCGCGTCGCGCAATTCGGCGTACGTTCTGGTTGCTTGGCTGAACGCGGCAGGCTCGCGAGCCGGAAAGTCGGCGTCGGCAAGCTGGCGCTCGAGCGCCTCAAGATCGGCGCGAAACTTCTCGATCCGCCCCGGCAGCGCTTCAAGCGCCCGTCGCTCGTTGAATCCGAGCTTGCGCTTCGGAGCGCCCTTCTCCGGCGCTGGCGCTCTCTCAGCTTTTGCCGGCGGCGCCGAGGGCGCAGCAAGCGGACCGGCGAGGCCATATCCCCGCTGGGCGACCATGTCGGAATATCCGCCCGCATATTCGACCCAGCGCCCGTCTCCGTCGCCGACAATGACCGATGTCGCGACCCGGTCGAGAAAATCGCGGTCATGGCTGACGAGAAGAATTGTCCCGGCATAATCGCCGAGCAGTTCCTGGAGAAGATCGAGCGTCTCGATGTCGAGGTCGTTTGTCGGTTCGTCGAGAACCATGAGATTGGACGGCCTCGCCAAGGCCCTCGCGAGCATCAGACGCCCGCGCTCACCCCCGGACAATTTTCCGATCGGCGTGCGCGCCTGCTCGGGCGGGAACAGGAAGTCGCGCATATAGCCAAGCACATGGCGCCGTTCGCCGTTGATCGTCACATAGTCGCTGCCGCCGCCAGTCAGCGCGTCGACGAGGGTGGTCGTCGGCTCAAGCGACGCGCGGCCTTGATCGAGAGACGCCATCGCGACATTCGCGCCCAGACGCACCGAGCCCGAGTCAGGCGCGAGCGTCCCGGTCAAAAGATTGATGAGCGTCGTCTTGCCCGCCCCATTGGCCCCGACGATTCCGATCCGATCGCCGCGTAGGAGCCGGAGCGAGAAGTCGCGCACGATCGGACGGTCGCCATAAGCTTTGCTGATCCGCTCTGCCTCGATCACCAAGGCGCCCGACGCCTTGGCGTCTTGAGCGATCATGGCGGCGGACCCGGTGGGTCTCAGCGCCTCGCGCCGTCGCCGGCGCAGATCGGCGAGCTCGCCCACGCGCCGCATGTTGCGTTTGCGGCGCGCCGTGACGCCGTAGCGCATCCAATGCTCTTCGCTCACGATCTTCCGTTCGAGCTTGTGCCCCTCGAGCTCCTCCTCCTCGAGCTTCTGGTCCCGCCAAGCCTCAAACGCGCCAAAACCCTGGTCGAGGCGGCGCACCCGGCCGCGATCGAGCCAGACCGTGGCGCGCGTCAAATCGGCGAGAAGGCGCTTGTCATGGCTGATGAGCGCCAGCGCCGAGCGGCTCGCCGCGAGACGCGCTTCGAGCCATTCGATCGCGATGAGATCGAGGTGATTGGTCGGTTCGTCGAGGAGCAGGATGTCCGGCTCGGGGCTCAAGGTCCGCACGAGCGCCGCTCGCCGCGCTTCGCCCCCCGAAAGCCGCGCCGGGTCAGCCTCAGGGTCGACGCCAAGTTCCGCCATCATCGCGCGCGCGGCATAGGGGTCGTCGAATTCGTGAAGTCCGGCAAGCACATAGTCGAGCGTCGTGGCGAAACCGGACATGTCCGGCTCTTGCGGCAGGTAAGCAAGGCGCGCCGAGGGCTGAACGAACCGAGATCCGCTGTCGGCCTTGGTCTCCTCCGCCGCAATGCGAAACAAGGTCGACTTGCCCGATCCGTTGCGCCCGACGACGGCGATGCGGTCGCCGGCCGAAATCGACAATTCCGCGCCGTCGAGAAGCGGCGCGCCGCCAAGCGTCAAGGCGATGTCTCGCAATTGTAGGAGGGGCGGCATATGAGTATGTCCCGGCGCGGCGGCGGTCACGCTTAACGGCAGGCGGGGAAAAGGAAAAGGCCCATGGCGACTGAGGCGACATTAGCGGCATTGGCGAAACTGACCAGCTTGCGCGAGGCCACGCTGGCGCGGACGGCGCGAGCGGATTTCGCCGCCGATCCGTCGCGCTTCAAGGCGTTCAGCGTCACCCTCGACGACCTCCTGTTCGACTATTCGAAGCAGCGGATCGACGCGGGGGTTTTGAGCGCGCTCGTCGAGCTCGCCAAAGCCGCCAAGGTCGAAGAGAGGCGCGCCGCGATGTTCGCGGGCGAGAAGATCAACGTCACCGAGAAGCGCGCCGTCCTCCACACCGCGCTACGCAATTTCTCGGGCGCCCCCGTCAAGGTCGACGGGAAGGACGTGATGCCAGACGTCATCGACACGCGGGAAAAGATGCTGGCCTTCGCGGCGGATGTGCGCGAGGGCCGGGTGCGGGGCGCGCATGGCCAGCCGATGACAGACGTCATCAACATCGGCATCGGCGGCTCCGACCTCGGGCCCGCGATGGCCGCGCGCGCGCTTGCGCCCTTCGCGCCGTCCCAGCTGCGGAGCCACTTCGTCTCTAACGTTGACGGCGCGGACATCGGCGACACCCTACGCGGCCTCGATCCGTCGCGCACGCTGTTCATCGTCTCGTCGAAGACCTTCACTACGGTGGAGACGATGACCAACGCCGCGACGGCCCGCGCCTGGATCGCGCAAGGCGTCGGGGAAGCGGCGGTCGGAGACCATTTCGCCGCCGTTTCGACCCAGCTCGACAAGGTCGCGCAATTCGGCATTCAGCCGACGCGGGTGTTCGGCTTCTGGGACTGGGTCGGCGGCCGCTATTCGGTCTGGTCGAGCATCGGGCTCCCGCTCGCCATCGCCATCGGGCCAGAGCGCTTCACCGAATTTCTGCGTGGCGGCTACGAGGTCGACGAGCATTTTCGGACCGCGCCGATCGAGAAAAACATCCCGATCCTGATGGGGCTCCTGAGCTGCTGGAACCGCAATATCCTCGGCCACGCCACGCACGGGGTGATCCCTTACGATCAGCGGCTCGGGCGCTTCCCCGCTTACCTCCAGCAATTGCAGATGGAGAGCAACGGCAAGCATGTGCAGCTTGACGGCTCGCCCTGCAATACGGCGACCGGCCCGGTCGTGTGGGGCGAGCCCGGCACCAATGGCCAGCACGCCTTCTTCCAGCTCATCCACCAGGGCACGGAAGTCATTCCCCTCGATCTCCTTGTCGCGGCGACGCCGACCGAAGCCGACGCGCATCATCACGACCTTCTGGTCGCCAATTGCTTCGCCCAAGGCCAGGCCCTGATGCATGGCCGCACGCCGGAAGAGGCTGAGGCGATCACCCACAAGCAGGGCGCGAGCGAAGCGGAAGCGAAGCGTCTTGCGCCGCACAAGAGCTTTTCCGGCAGCCGCCCCACAAGCACGTTCCTCTACCGCCATCTCGATCCGCGCACGCTTGGGCGCCTCATCGCGCTCTACGAGCACAAGGTGTTCACCGAAGGCGCAGTCTGGGACATCGACTCGTTCGATCAATGGGGCGTCGAACTCGGCAAGGAGCTCGCGCTCAGCCTCGCGCCAATCGTCTCCGATAAGGCGACGAGCACAAGCGCGCTCGATTCGTCGACAGCGGGGCTGGTTGCGCATCTGCGCGCGCTGCGCGCCGCCTCTGCGAGCGGCTGAGGGCGGCGGCTGGCGGGGCTAACATGTCCCGCAAGTCAAATTGCGTCGCGAGAGTTCGTGGGCCTGTGAGCGCTTTCGTTTCCTGAAGCGGGTCGCAGTCCCAAGCGGATCGTTATTGGTTCGACGCCCCTCGCCCCCTTCTCCCTCTGGGAGAAGGTGGCGGGTGAAGCCCGCCGGATGAGGGACCGCCACCCTCACCCCCAACCCCTCTCCCCATAGGGCGTTCGGAAGAACGCCCGTCCCTCGACGGGCTGTCGGGAGAGGGGAGGTTAAGAAGCCGAACAAATCCTTGCGGAAATCCAGAAGTCAGGGTAAGGTTGGCCGATGAACCAGCTCGCTCTTCGGCATTGTCGCGACCGCCGGCTGCGGTCCGAACGCCGGGACAGAGGCCTCGCAAAAAGGCGAGCGCGAAAATCTGTCGTAACTTATTGATAAGTCTCGATTCGAACGAGAGAATCCAAGGAAATCCAAGCTTTTCCAACCCTCGAAAAGGGGCGTGTCGCGGCGAAACAGCCTCGGTCCAAGCAAACCCAAATGGATCGACCGCCAGCCGCCGGATCAGGACGAGGCCGGGCGCCTGGCCGCGGCCAAACGGCGCGTCGCCTTGGCGAGCCAGCGGCGCGTCGAGGCGTCCACTCGCGGCGTCAGGACTTTGCGGACGCGGGCGTGGTAATCGTCGAGCCAGGCGATCTCGTCGGCGTCCATGAGCTTCGGCTCGACGAGGGAGAGGTCGATCGGCGCGAAGGTCAGCGTCTCGAAGCCCAGCATCGGCCGCTCGCCGCCGGGGATCGTCCGCTCCTCGACGACGACCAGGTTCTCGATACGGATTCCGAAGGCGTTCGCCGCGTAATAGCCGGGCTCATTGGATATGATCATGCCCGGCGCGAGCGCAGTCGTTCCGCTCTTGGCGAGGCGCTGCGGGCCTTCGTGCACCGAGAGGTAGGAACCGATCCCGTGCCCCGTGCCGTGGTCGAAATCGAGGCCCGCGCGCCAAAGCGCGGCGCGCGCCAAGGCGTCGATCTGGGCGCCGTTCGTTCCAGGCGGAAAGACGGCGCGGGCGACCCCGATGTGACCTTTGAGCACGCGCGTGAACCGGTCGCGCATGAGGGCCGTCGGGCGACCGACGGCGACCGTGCGGGTGATGTCGGTCGTGCCGTCCTCATATTGCGCGCCGCTGTCGATGAGGAAGATCCCGCGCCCGATCTTCCGATTGGACTGTTCGCTGACCCGGTAATGCGGGATCGCCGAGTTTGGCCCGAAGGCCGAGATTGTGGGAAACGACAAATCCTTGAGCGCGGGGCTCGCGCGGCGAAAAGTCTCGAGCGCCTCGACAGCGTCGATCTCGGTCAACCGCCCCCGCGGCGCCTCGGCGGCGAACCACGCGAGGAAACTCGTCATCGCCGCGCCGTCCCGCTCGTGCGCCGCCCGCGCGCCGGCGATCTCGGCCGGATTCTTCTTCGCCTTCATGAGCGTGATCGGATCGGGGCCGATATCCGCTTTGCCCCCCGCTCGCTCGAGCGCCTGCGTGAGATAAGCCGGCGCGGTCGCGCTGTCGAAGGCCACGCGCGCCCCCTTCCGCCCCAAGTCCTCGACGAACTCGGTGAGCGCGTCGGGCTCTAGCACGTCCGCCTGGCGGCTGAGACTATTGCCGCCTGCGCCCGTGAGCTTTCTGCGGTCAAGAAACACGACCGGCCGCCCCTCGACCGGTAGGTATGCCCAGCCTAGCGGCAAAGGCGTGTAGGAGACGTCCGAGCCGCGAATATTGAACAGCCAAGCCAGATTGTGGGGATCGCTGATGAAAAGACCCTGCGCTCCAGAAATCGCCTTGCGCCCGCGCCCGATTTTCGCCGCCGCGCTTTCGCCGGCGAACCTGAGCTTGCGCGGTGTGACGGGGCCGAGCGGCCCCGGAGGCCGGTCGAGCCAGATCGCGTCGATCGGGTTCAAGTCGACCGCAACCAAACCGGCGCCGGCTTTCTCACACGCGGCCGTGAAGCGCGCCACTGCGTCGGGTGTATGGAGGCGTGGATCGTAGCCAAGCTTGTCGCCAGCCTTGAGATGCTGCGCAATCCACTCGCTCGGCGGGGTCTCCATGACGTGCCGGAACTCGAAGACCGAGGCGTCCGCCTCGCTCTTCACCTGTTCCGTGTACCGGCCGTCGACGAACAAGGCCGCCTTGTCGGTCAGCACGACTGCGATCCCCGCCGATCCGGCGAATCCCGTGAGCCACCGGAGCCGCTCGGCGTTCGCCGGCACGTATTCGTTCTGGTGCTCGTCCGCGCGCGGAACGATGAAGCCGGCAAGCCCGGCTTTCCTGAGCTCGGCGCGCAATTGGCTCACGCGGGCGGACCCGTGCGAAGGGTCCCCCAATGCGAGGAAGGATTGAAAACGACTCTCAAACACGCGTGGCGGTCTCTGGAACGGCCGCGTCAACGGCGTCCTGCGCGGTCATCACACGGCCGATGAACGGCAACTCGCGATAGGAATGAGCGACATCCATTCCGTAGCCGACCACGAAAACGTCGGGACAGACAAAACCGACGAAATCGGCGTCGATCTCCACCGCCCGCTTGCCGGGTTTCTCGAGCATCGTGCACACGAGAACCCGGCGCGCTCCGCGCGCCGCCAAAAGATCCTTGGCGAAGGCCAGAGTGCGGCCCGATTCGAGAATATCGTCGACGAGCAGAACGTCGCGGTCGCGGACCGAGGATTCGATGTCGCGCAGGATCTTGACGGTCCCGGTCGAGACGGTCCCGTCCAGGTAGCTCGACAGATGAAAGAACTCGACCTGCGGCTCGAGCCCGACCCGATGGAGAGCGCGCAGCAGGTCGGCTGCGAACATGAAGGAGCCCTTGAGGATCGCGACGACAAGCAGGTTCTTCGGCTTCGTCCCGGCGATCTCGCGCGCCAGCGCCGCTGTCCTGTCGGCGATCGCGCGTTCGTCGTAGAGAACCTTGACTTGTCTCTCGCCGGTCATGAAGGGGACTCTGTGAACGTCCCTTTATTGCCCGGCTCGGCGAATTTTACCAGAACCTCGCGAACGCCTGCAGGCGGCGACGCGAGCCGCGCCCGGAACGTCACCCGCTCGCGAGCGCCGAGACGAGACTTGGGAGGCCGCGCAGTCCACATGTAGAGTTCCCGCCCATCCTCGCCGCGCAGCGCCACCCGCAGGCCGAGAACGGGCGTTTCCGCGTCGCGCAAATTGGCGATCTCGCCCGTCACCAGGAGTTCGCCCTGCCCATCCGTTTGCCGCGTCACCGTCGCCTGGACGTCGGCGATGGTGAGGTCGCGAGATTTGACCGGCATGCCAAGGCCGCCATAGACAGCCTCTGCGGCGGGGGCGATCGACACAATCGCAGCTCGATCCGCGACGGCGGCCGTCGCGGCGGCGAGAAGGCCGACAACGACCAAAGCCGGCGCCCACGCGCCCCCGATCCGCCAAATCCGGCGCGACGCGCGTCCACGCCTTTGGTAGAAGCTTTGATCGGAGCTTGGGCCGAACACGTGGTCCACTGTCATGAAGCCAGGCCTTGTCGTTCCGAGGGATCGGCGATGCTGGCATTTTGGTTGGAATCACGGTTAAGGGCGCGTTAAGCGGCCAGCCCTCGCCGCCCTGGGGATCGCGTTGCTACAGTTTGAAAACGTCGGGTTACGCTACGGCCTGGGCTCGGAGGTGCTGGGCGATCTCAATTTTTCCGTCGACCCGCAAAGCTTTCAATTCCTCACCGGTCCCTCCGGCGCGGGGAAGACGACGCTTATGCGTCTGATGCTGCTCTCGCTGCGGCCGACGCGGGGCGCGATCCGCGTCTTTGGCCAGGATTCCGCCGCGCTGAGCAAGAATGACTTGACGACGCTGAGACGGCGTATCGGCGCGGTGTTCCAGGATTTTCGTCTTTTGGACCATCTCACCACCTATGAGAACGTGGCGCTGCCGTTGCGGGCGATGGGACGAGAGGAGGCCGGCTATCGAGCCGAAGTGGTCGAGCTTCTGCGCTGGGTCGGTCTCGGCGATCGGATGAACGCATCGCCGCCCGTCCTGTCCGGAGGTGAAAAGCAGCGCGCCGCGATCGCCCGCGCGCTGATCGTTCGCCCGGAGCTTTTGCTAGCTGACGAGCCGACCGGCAACGTCGATCCAGGCCTCGCGCGACGCCTCTTGAGATTGTTTGTCGAGCTTCATCGCCTGGGGACGGCGGTCGTCATCGCCACGCACGATCTCCAGCTTATGGAGCAGTTCGGCTTCGCCCGCCGCCTGGTCGTCGGCGACGGGAAGCTCACGATCTTCGACGGATCGTCGTCGTGAACGAACCGCTCGTTGAGCCGCTCCTCGCCGCCGAACCGGAGCCCGGGTTCGAAACCCACGCCCCGCTCATCCCAGGCGACTCGGTCACCGGCCGGGCCCTCGTCGTCGTCATTGCGATCATGACGTTTCTCGCGTGCCTGACCGCGGGCGCAGCCTTGCTCGTCGCCGACGCCTCGCAGGCCTGGCGCTCCGACGTAGTGCGCGACGCGATGATCCAGGTGAAGCCGCGGCCCGGGGAGGATGTCGATAGCCTCGTCGCCAAGGCTGTCAGCCTCGCGACGCAAGCGCCGCAAGTCGAATCCGCCCACGCTCTGTCCAGGGCCGAATCGGAAAAGCTACTCGACCCGTGGCTTGGCGCCGGCCTTGATTTCAGCCAACTGCCTGTGCCGCGCGTGATCCTCGTCAGGTTGCGCGGCCAGGGCTCCGAAGACCTCGCGCCGCTTCGTCAGGCGCTCGCCTCCGCAGTTCCTCAAGCCGCTCTCGACGACCATCGGATGTGGGCGGCGCGCCTCGGAACGATGGCCGACGCGATCGTCACGCTTGCGGCGGCTCTTTTTGCGCTGATGATCGTGGCGATGGGAACGGCGATCGGTTTCGCCACCCGCGGCGCCGTTGCGGGCAATCGCGAAATCGTCGAAGTCCTTCATCTCGTCGGCGCGTCGGACGCGTTCATCGCCAAAGAGTTTCAGGCGCATTTCCGTCGTCTGGGATTTCGTGGCGCGCTGATCGGGGGGCTCGCGGCCATCGCCTTTTTCGCCTGCGCCTCGCTTCTCTCCGTCTGGTGGGCGCATACGCCGGGCGGGGGCGAGATCGCCGCCATGTTCGGCTCGTTCGCGCTACGCTTCTCCGGCTATCTTGCGCTTGTCGCAGTGTGCGCGGCGGTCACGCTGCTCACCGGCCTGCTCTCGCGTGAGATCGTCATGCGTCATTTGCAAACCCTGCAGTAGACACGCGGGGTCTGCCCGCAACACGCCTGGCCCTCCCGATGCTCGCAACGCGATCGCTGCTGTTCAACGCGCTGTTCTATCTGAACATGGTCATTCTGATGATCATCGGTCTGCCGACCATGCTGTTCGGCAGAAAAGCCGTCTTCGCCCTCGCCCGGCTCTGGGGCGCGATTTCGGTTTGGCTCTTAGAGAAGATCTGCGGGCTGCGGCTCGAATATCGCGGGGTCGAAAACATCCCCCCGGGCGCCGTCCTGATCGCGGCCAAGCACCAGTCTTTCCTGGAGACTTTCGCGCTGCTCAAGTACGCGCCCGATTTCGCCATCATTCTCAAGCGGCAGCTGACCCGCGTCCCACTGTTCGGCCTCTATCTCATCGTCTCCAAGCAGATCGCGATCGATCGCGCCCGGGGAAGGCAAGCGTTGCAGCAAATCGCTGGGGCCGCGAAGCCCGTGTTCGAGGCCGGACGGCAGGTGTTCATCTATCCGGAGGGGACGCGCCGTCTTCCCGGCGCGCCGCCAAAATACAAACAGGGCGCCGCCGCGCTCTACATGGAGACGGGAGTCGCCTGCCTGCCGGTCGCCGTGAACACCGGCCTTTTCTGGCGCAGACGAGGGTTCCTGCGCCGGCCCGGCCTCGCGGTGATCGAATATCTGCCGGTCATCGAGCCTGGACTGACCCGCGCCGAATTCGCGAAACGCCTGCAGACGACGATCGAGTCGGCCTGCCACCGGCTCAACGCCGAAGCCGTTCGGCAAGACCCATCGCTGGCGGCTGTCCTTGAGGAAGGCGCGAAGAGCGACGAGGAAACCCTCGGTTCAGCTTGACTCTGATCTTCGTTTGTTCTACTAATGTTCACGTTAAAATCTAGGTCAGGGCATGACGCTGACGTACGGGAATGACACTTCGGCGGACGATGAGTTCTCGGAGAGGACAGCGGCGAAATGGGTCGCCGCGTTGAGCCGCTCGCCTGACGAGACGAACGGCGGCTCGCTGGCGGCGCTCGCCGGCATGCCGATCTCGTCTCGATATTGCTCCTGGATCGGGCGGTCGGGACGGCGCTACGTCTTCTCGGTCTACCGAGCTTCCGAGTGTCCAGCCTTTCACGACGCTGTCCTGCTGGCCGTCGTTCACGACATGACGGGGCGGCGCTGGGCGGTCTCGGCGCGCGACACGGGGCTCTTTCCCGAGTCGGTCGTGGCCGAGGTTCAACGCGAGCTCGAGGCTTTTGGCGCGGGGCTTGAGCTCCATCTTCACCTTCTAACCGCATCGCGTGCGGAGCGGGCGGCGGCTCTCGCCGATCTCGCGGTGGACGAGGCCTGACAGACGGGCGCTATCCGCCAGGTCTCAATTTTTCAGCGAGCCATTCGAGGTCGCGATCGCGTATGCCGATCGCCCGAAGATGATCGTGGGTTTCGAGAATATATTCCGCATTATCGCCGGACTTGCCTTTACCGGCCCGAACATAGTCGAGCATGACCTCGCGATCGAGGCGACCCGCGTATTGGCCATGGAGGCGGTCGGCGACATAGGTGAGGGCGCGCACGCTGTGGCCGGATTCGAGCGCCACCGGCGCGATCCGCTCAAAATAGACCGCCGTCGCCAGTTCGCGTTCACGCAGATAGCGGATCGTCGTCTCGCGGAGCGCCGCGTCAACCTCGAAGGCGATCCCGGCGCAGGCGCCGCCGCGGTCGAGGCCGAGCACGAGCCCCGGCCGCTCCGGCGAGCCGCGATAGACGTGGGAATAGACACACAAGCTCCGGCGCCAGCCGCGCAGCACAGCCTTGCACCGGCGCGCGTAGGTAAATCCCGGCCGCCACATCAGCGACCCGTAGCCGAATACCCAGAGGTTTCCGTCTGACGCGGAGGCGCCGCCGTCCGCCGCGATCAAGGAACCGGCTCCTCCGTCTCGCCGGCATGGCGGCCAAAGTCCGGCGCCGCCGTATCCTGACCCAGCGCCACGATGCCCATGCGGATCGCCCGGGTGCGCGTGAACAGAGCGTAGAGCCCATCGCCGTCGCCGCGCCGGATCATGCGCTGCAAGGCCGTCAGGTCCTCGTTGAACCGGCCCAGCATCTCGAGGACAGCGTCGCGATTGTTGAGGAACACGTCGCGCCACATGGTCGGATCGGAGGCGGCGATGCGGGTCGCGTCGCGAAAGCCGCCCGCGGAGAATTTCATCACCTCCGACTGAGTGACTTCCTCGAGGTCCGCGGCGGCGCCGACGAGGTTATAGGCGATGAGATGCGGCACGTGGCTCGTGATCGCGAGAACGAGATCGTGATGCGCGGGGCTCATCGTCTCGACATTGGCTCCGAACGCCTCCCACAGCGCGCGAACTTGGCGCACCGCCCCCTCGTCGACGCCCGGCGGCGGGGTCAGGATGCACCAGCGATTCATGAACAGGGTGGCGAAACCCGCGTCCGGGCCCGAATATTCGGTTCCGGCGACCGGATGCGCTGGCACGAGGCTCGCGTGCTTCGGCAGGATCGGCTCAAGCGCCGCAACCACGGCGCTCTTGACCGAACCGACGTCCGACACGATCGCGCCCGGCTTCAACGTCGAGGCGATGGCGCGGCCGATCTCCTCATTCGCGCCGACCGGCGCGCACAGGATCACGCAATCGGCATGAGCGACGGCGCGAGCCAGATCGTCGGTGACCAGGTCGCCAAGCGTGAGCGCCTTCGCGCGCCCCAGCACTTCGACCGAGCTGTCGGCAAGAACAATGCGCCGAGCAACCTCACGCCGGCGCGCTGCACGCGCGATTGACGAGCCGATCAGCCCGACGCCGATGATCGCAAGCTCGTCAAAGATCGGTTCGGCGAGCGGCTCTCCGAGCCGGTCAACCACCTTTGCCTCGCATGAAGTCGGCGAGCCCCGCGACGACGCCTCTGTTCGAAGCTTCGCTGCCGACCGTCAGGCGGAGCGAGTCGGGCAACCCATAGGCCGCGACCGCTCGGAGAATGAATCCGCGCGCGCTCAAGAACGCGTCCGCGTCCGCCGCCGTCCGCCCGGCCTCCTTGGGGAACGTCAGCAGCAGAAAGTTTCCGACGCTCGGCGTGACTCCGATCCCGAGTTCGCCGATAGCCTCGGCAAGCCACGGCAGCCAGCGCGTATTATGCGCGACCGCGCCTTCGATATGCGCTGCGTCGCCGAGGCTTGCGACGCCTGCGGCCTGCGCAGCCCCGTTGAGGTTAAACGGTCCACGCACCCGGTTGAGCGCGTCGATGACATGCGCGGAACCATAGGCCCAGCCGATGCGCAAGCTCGCCAGCCCGTGAATCTTCGAGAAGGTCCGGGTCATGACGACGTTCTCCGCCGTCTCGGCCAGTTCGAGGCCGGCCGCATAGTCGTTGCGGGTGACGTATTCCGCGTAGGCCGCGTCGATGACAAGAAGCGTCTGCGGCGGCAGGCCGGCGTGCAGCCGCTTCACTTCGGAATACGGGAGGTAGGTGCCCGTCGGATTGTTCGGGTTGGCGAGATAGACGATCTTGGTGCGCGCGTTCACCTTCGCGAGAAGGGCGTCCACGCTTGCGGTCCTGTCCGTCTCCTCGGCGACGACCGGAATCCCGCCCGCGGCGCGAATGCAGATCGGATAGGTCAGAAAGCCGTACTGGCTGTAGAGCCCTTCCTCGCCGGGGTGCAGGAAGACATGCGCCAGAAGCGCCAGCAGCTCGTCAGAGCCATTGCCGCAGATGATCCGCGCCGGATCGAGACCGAAGCGGCGGGCGATGGCCTCGCGCAGCGCGGTCGACGCGCCGTCGGGGTAGAGCTCGAGCTTCTCGGCCAGTTCGCGCACCGCCGCGATCGCGCTGTGCGACGGGCCGAGCGGCGACTCGTTGGACGACAGTTTATGAACCTTGTCCAGGCCGGAAACCTTGCTTTTGCCCGGCACATAGGGGTCGATCGCCAGGATCTCGGGGCGCGGTTGCGGTTTGTGGCTGGGCTGGGACGTCATGGGCGTCCGATTACCCTCAATCTGCGGCCTTGCGCAACGTCGAGACGTCAAATCGCTCCGCATGCGCGCCGATCTCGGCCGCGCGGACGTCTGCGCCCCCGGCCGATCGCAGAGTTGCGCTCACCGCATCGGGCGCGATCGCGCCGGGCCGGGCGACGAGCAGCGCAAGCCCTACCCCTTCGGCGGCCGAGCCGATCGTTTCGGCGCCGATCGTGCGCAAGGCGTGCGGGATGTCGGGCCGCCACCGGTCGAGGGTGACGGATTCGAGCACCACCTCCCGCGCCGCTCCATCGACCAACGGTTTTGAGATCACGAACACCGGCATGCCGGCCGGGTGATCGGCGCGTTCGACGAACGGCAGCCGCGCAATGATCTTCGGCGCCGCCGGCGGCGCAAGCTTAGTCCACCAAGCCCCGGCGCCTGGGCCCCCGTCGACGGCGAACATCCCAAGGTCGCCGACTGAATGGGCGACCGCTTGAATCACCTCGCCAGTCCCGAAATGCGGGACGCATGGCGTCGTGAAGCCGAAGTGAAAGCGCGCCGAGTCGCGCATTGCGGCGTCGCCGCCCGCCACATCGACGTGAATGCTGTATGGGGCCTGGACATAGGTGAACGTCGAAATGATCACCCGCCAGATGCCTTCGACAGTGTCGAGGGGGAGACGACCACGGTGCCGCTCGGCGAGCGCCCGCATCATCGAGGCTTCCCGCGCCGGCCGAAACGCCGATCCTCCGCCCTGATGGGTCTTGATCTCGATCAGTCGGTCAATGACGCGCCCGCGCTCCATGAGAAGCTCGTGCATTTGCCGGTCGATCCGATCGATCTCCACTCTGAGATCGGCCAGAGTCGGCTGTGACGTTTGGGACACGCGGAACGCCTGCTATTGATCGAGGGACTGACGCGAGGACAAGATCGGGCTCAGGCCGGGAGCCCGTGTCGGCGGTTCAGGTGTTCATCGACTCGAAGAAGTTCGCGTTGGTCTTCGTCTCGCGCAATTTCCCAAGCAGGAACTCGATCGCGTCGACCGTGCCCATCGGATTGAGAATGCGCCGAAGCACATACATCTTCTTCAGGATATCCGGCGGCACGAGCAGCTCTTCCTTTCGCGTCCCCGAGCGCGTGATGTCCATCGACGGGAATGTGCGCTTGTCCGCCACCTTGCGGTCTAGGATGATTTCCGAGTTTCCCGTGCCCTTGAACTCTTCGAAAATGACTTCGTCCATGCGCGAGCCGGTGTCGATGAGCGCGGTCGCGATGATGGTGAGCGACCCGCCCTCTTCGATATTTCGCGCGGCGCCGAAGAACCGCTTCGGACGCTGCAAGGCGTTGGCGTCGACGCCGCCGGTCAGCACCTTTCCGGACGAAGGCACCACGGTGTTATAGGCGCGCCCGAGCCGGGTGATCGAATCGAGCAGAATCACCACGTCCCGCCCGTGCTCGACCAGGCGCTTGGCCTTCTCGATCACCATCTCAGCCACCTGAACGTGGCGCACGGCGGGTTCGTCGAAGGTCGACGACACCACCTCGCCGTTCACCGAGCGCTGCATGTCGGTCACTTCTTCCGGCCGCTCGTCGATCAGCAGAACGATCAGATAGCATTCCGGATGATTGGCGGTGACCGACTGCGCGATGTTCTGCAAAAGCACGGTCTTTCCGGTGCGTGGGGGCGCGACAATGAGGGCGCGCTGCCCCTTGCCGATCGGCGCGACGATGTCGATCACGCGCGAAGACAGATCTTTTCGGGTCGGGTCTTCGACCTCGAGCCGCAGACGCTCGTTGGGGTAAAGCGGCGTCAGGTTGTCGAAGTGCACCTTGTGCCGGGTCTTTTCCGGGTCCTCGAAATTGATCCCGTTGCACTTGAGGAGCGCGAAATATCGCTCGCCTTCCTTCGGGCTGCGAATCACACCTTCGACCGTATCGCCGGTCCTGAGCCCCAATCGCCTGATCTGCGAAGGAGAGACATAAATGTCGTCGGGCCCCGGAAGATAATTGGCGTCGGCCGAGCGCAGGAAGGCGAAGCCATCCTGCAGGATCTCGACCACGCCCTCGCCGATGATCTCGACGTCCATGCTGGCGAGCTGCTTGAGAATCGCGAACATCAGCTCCTGCTTGCGCATGATTGACGCGTTCTCGACCTCGTTCTCTTCGGCGAAGGCGAGGAGTTCAGTTGGCGATTTTTGCTTTAAATCCTTGAGTTTCATTTCCCGCATTGGCGGACCTTTACTTCGACTTCCGGGTCCTTCAGATCCGCAAAGTCATGGGAACTTGAGTGGATGATGGCGCTGACGGTTCGAGGCGGAGGTCCGTCGTGTCAGGGCCGCGCGGCGAAGATTGGACCGGGCGATCCAGCGCCGCTTAAGAACCCGCATTCACGGTCGCGGGCCAGACTTCATAGTCAGGTTTGCGGAATTTTTCAACCGGCATTTGACGCCTGAGGCGCGAGTTCTCGCAAAACGCCTCAGAAGGGCTTGACCACGGCCAGGATGACGATCGCGACCATGAGCACGGTCGGCGTCTCGTTCAAGATCCGGTAGAAACGCGCTGGCCGCTCATTTCTGTCCTCGGCGAAAGTTCGCACGCATCGCGCGAAATAGCCGTGCAAGCCGGCGAGACCAAGAACGAAAATGAACTTCGTCTGCCACCAGCCAGCTCGCCAGGATTCTGTTAGGTAGACGAGCGCGAACCCGGTGAGAAAGACGAGCGCCATCGACGGATTGATGATCGCCTTGAGAAGGCGGCGCTCCATAACCTTGAAGGTTTCCGAAACGTCCGAGCCCTTTGGCGCATCGGCATGGTAGACGAACAGCCTCGGCAGATAGAGCATCCCAGCCATCCAGGCGATGACGGCCACGACATGCAGCGCTTTGACCCACAGCATCATTGGAAATTCGCCGCCCCTGAGCGCCTGCTCTGCCGGAGGGGATTAGGCGCTGAATTCCATAGGCGCAAGCCGAAGTGGCTCTTCATATCTACAAATAAGAATCGGGACTGATTCTCTTCTTAAGCGCCCGATTTGTGCACATTCCAATCTATCCAGAGAGTCGAACAGTCACATTCGTGGCGAAACGGCGCCGCTCGCGCAGCGAAGCCAATCTTGGTTACCGTTTCGTAAACGAGAGTGGGGCCTCAGCAAACCTCATCGGAATGACGTTCAAATTATCCCCGCAATTCCTATACGCCCTTGCAAGACTGGCCGAACTTTTCCGCGCGGGCGGGTTGTGGCTAGCGCGCGACGGCGCCCCTCCGGCCACATTTCGAGGCGGCTTTGACGCTCCCCGTTTTCCACGCCTGTCCACAAGCGGCGCCGGGGGCTATAGATGGCGGCGCCGACCTCTGAGGACGTTGTGGGCCGCAGCTACTTTCATCTGCATCTGGTCTCGGATTCGACTGGCGAGACGTTGATCGCGGCCTCCCGGGCCGCGGCCGCGCAATATCAGGGCGTCGCCTCGATTGAGCACGTCTATCCGTTGGTCCGGACCGCGTCCCAGCTCGATCGCGTGATCGCTGAAATCGAGGACGCTCCGGGGATCGTGCTCTTCACATTGGTCGATTTGGAGCTCTCCAATCGGCTTCAGGCGGGATGCGAAGCGTCAGGCTCGCCGTGCTTGTCTGTCCTCGAGCCGATATTGACCCTGTTCAAATCGTATCTCGGACAGAACTATACCCCCCGCGCTGGCGCGCAGCACATGCTCAACGCCGATTATTTCAAGCGGATCGACGCGCTCAACTTCAGTATGATCAGCGACGACGGGCAGGCGCCGGAAAATCTCGAGCATGCCGATATCGTCCTGCTTGGCGTGAGCCGCACGTCGAAAACCCCGACCAGCATCTATCTCGCCAATCGCGGATATAAGACCGCCAACGTTCCGATCGTGCCGCGTCTGCCTTTGCCGAAAGCGATCGATTATCTTCGCCGTCCGCTGGTCGTCGGCCTTCTGGCTTCGGCTGACCGCATCGTGCAGATCCGCCAGAACAGACTGCTTTCCCTCAACGCCGATTCGGAGACCGACTATGTCGACCGAGTCGCGGTCGCGGAGGAAATCGCTTCGTCGCGGCGCCTGTTCGCGGAGCGCGGCTGGCCCACGATCGATGTGACGCGGCGCTCGATCGAAGAAACCGCGGCTGCGGTGCTCGATCTCCATCGCGCCCACAGGCTCAAGTTTATCGCCGAAAGCTGACGCCATGCCTGATGTCGGGATGGGTTCGCCGCCGCTGTGGCGCGGCGCCGACCCGCTGGTTCTGGCGTCGCGAAGCGAGAGCCGGCGGGCTCTGTTCTTGGCGGCGGGACTGGAGGCTGAGATCATTGCGCCTGAGGTCGACGAGCGCGCGCTCGAGGAGCGGCATCTCGAGGAAGGCGGGCTCATCGAAGATATCGCTCTCGAACTCGCGCGGGCCAAAGCCCTCGCTGTCAGCGCGAGACGTCCCGACGCGTACTGCATCGGGGCCGATCAGACGCTCACGCTCGAGGGTCGAATCTTTCACAAGTCCCACGATCTCGTTGAAGGGGCGCAAACGCTGGCGGCGCTCTCCGGCAAGGCGCATCGCTTGACGTCGGCCTTCTGCGTCGCTCGCGCCGGCCAAGCGCTGGCCGTCCACAGGGATCATGCGGATCTCTGGATGCGAGCCCTCGATCCGGGAGAGATTTCGCGGTATCTCGAACGCGCTGGGCCTGCAGTGTTGTCGTCCGTTGGCGTGTATCAGGGCGAGGGTCTCGGAATCCATCTGTTCGAGCGCATTGAAGGAGATCATTCCGTTGTTCTCGGACTGCCGATGTTGAGTCTTCTGGCTTGGCTGCGGCGCGAAAATCTCATTGCGCTGTGACGGGAGCGAATGCGCTGCGCGCCGGCGTCGCCGGCTGGCCGATCGGACACTCGAGGTCGCCGATCATTCATGGGCACTGGCTGACCGAACTCGGGATCGCCGGGGTTTATGAAAAATTCGCTGTCCCGCCCGACGAATTTCTGGCCTTCGCCGCCAGGATCGGGCAGGACGGCCTGCTCGGCGTCAACGTCACCGTGCCCCATAAGGAGGCAGCCTTCAGCGCGTGCGGTGAGCGAACGCCCGTCGCCGAGGCGCTCGGCGCGGTGAACACGCTCTGGCGGCGGGACGGCCGCCTCACGGGCGATAATACCGACGTCGCGGGGTTCCTCGCCAACATGGACGAAGGCGCGCCGGGTTGGGCGGACGGGTCGAAATCGGCTGTCGTCATCGGCGCGGGCGGAGCGGCCCGAGCGATCGTCTATGCTTTGATCTCGCGTGGCGTCGGACGCGTTGCGATCGTCAACCGAACGCAAGCCCGGGCGGAGGCGCTCGCGGCGCATTTCGGCGCGGCCAAGGCGCTGCCCTGGGCGGATCTTTCGCGCGAACTCGCTGAAGCCGATCTGCTCGTCAATTCAAGCCCGCTCGGCATGGTCGGCCAGCCGCCGCTCGTCATTGACTTAAGCCCTCTGCCGGAGCGCGCGGTGGTCGCGGACGCGGTCTATGTTCCTTTGCGCACGCCGCTCATTGAGAGAGCCCGCGCGCGCAGGCTGCGTGCGGTCGAGGGGCTCGGCATGCTGCTCCACCAGGCCGCGCCCGCTTTTGCACGTTGGTTCGGCGTCCGCCCCGTGGTGACGCCGGCTCTGCGCGCGCTCGTCGAAGCCGATGTCGTCGCGACCTCCGAGGCGCGAAAGTGATCGTCGCTGGCCTCACAGGCTCGATCGCGATGGGGAAGTCGACTGTCGGGTCCATGTTTGCCGAGCTCGGGGTCCCGGTCTTCGATTCGGATGTCGCGGTGCGCGACTTCTACGCCGGTGAGGGAGTTCAAACCATCGAGGCGGCGTTTCCCGGCGTCGTGGTCGCAGGGCGGGTCGATCGCGAGCGATTGGGATCGCGCGTGCTCGGCGACGCGGAGGCGCTCAAGCGCCTGGAAGACCGGGTGCATCCGGCGGTGGCCAAGGCGCGGGCAAAGTTCGTGGAGCGCGCGGCGGCCGCTGGACATCGGCTCGTCATCGTCGACGTGCCGCTGTTATTCGAGACTGGCGGCGACGCGAATGTCGATCTCGTGATCGTCGTCAGCGCGCCGGAAGCGGTCCAGCGCAGGCGGGTTCTGGCGCGTGCGGGCATGACCGAGGCGAAACTCGACGCCATTCTCTCGCGGCAAATGCCCGACGCGGAAAAGAGGGCCCATGCTCATTTCATCATCGACACGCGCGGCCCGCTCGAGCTGACGCGCGCTGTGGCGGCGCAGGTCTTGCGCTCGGTGCGGGCGATGGCTGGGGGGCGAACGCGCCATGCGTGAAGTGGTGCTCGATACGGAGACGACAGGCCTGGATCCCGCGAACGGGCACCGGGTGCTGGAGATTGGCGCGGTCGAGATCGTTCACCAAAGCCTGACGGGCAACGTGTTCCACGTCCTCATCGACCCCGAGCGCGACGTTCCCGAAGACGCGGCGCGTGTTCACGGCCACACAGCCGCGATGCTCAAGGGTAAGCCGGTCTTCGCCGCGATCGTCGACGATTTTCTTGGCTTCGTCGGCGATGCGAAGCTCGTCATTCACAACGCCGAATTCGACATGCGCTTCGTGAACGCCGAACTGGGGCGGCTTGGCCGCGCGGCGATCGCCATGGAGCGCGTCGTCGACACCCTCGCGCTCGCGCGGAAAAAGCACCCAGGACAGCCGAACAGTCTCGACGCCCTATGCGATCGCTACCGGATCGACCGCTCGCGGCGCATGCGACACGGCGCGCTGCTCGATGCGGAAATCCTCGTCGAGGTCTATTGCGAGCTGACAGGAGGCCGGCAGCGGTCCCTCACATTCGACGACGGGCTCGAACTCGCTGACGTCGCCCTCCACGTGTCAGCTCCGCTTTATGCCGAGCGGCCTCGCAGACTGCCGTCGATCGACGCCGCCGAGGCGAGCGCGCACCTCAGCTTCATCGAAAGCTTTGGCCAAGACGCGATTTGGTTCCGCTATCTCGCTGACCCGGCGGCGCTCCGACCCTGATGGGGCCAATCAGGCCGTCTGTTGCTGGGCCTGACCGCCCGCTGCGGCCAAGCGCTGCAGATAGAGCGCCTGAAAATCAATCGGATCGATGAAGAGCGGCGGATAGGAGCCGCCCCGCACGGCGTCGGCGACGATCTGCCGCGCGAACGGAAACAACAAGCGCGGCCCCTCGATCATGACCACTGGCTGAACCTGTTCCGCCGGGATGTTCTCCACCCGGAACACGCCCGCATAATTCAGCTCGAACTTGAACATCGTGTCGGCGCCTTGGCCGGCGCCGCCTTCGAGCATGAGACTCACCTCATAGTCCGTCGGCGCGAGCTGGCGGGCGTTCACATTGATCTGGATCGAAATGTTCGGGGCCGTCTGCTGCGCGCCCAAGGTCCGGGGCGCATTGGGGTTCTCGAACGAGAAATCCTTCGTGTATTGCGCAAGCACCGAAAATCGCGGACCGGCCGGCGGCGCTTCGGCGCCATTGCCGTTCTGTTCAGCCATCGTCAAACTGCTCCCTTTGCGCGACCCGAACGCCTTCGTGCGATTGTTCCGGCAAGTCCAGCGCGGGCGGGTCGCCTAGCATGGCCTCCCCCGGCAAACAAGCTCATCGCCGAGGGCGGGCTACCGCGATGAATTCACCCGGTTGAACAGCGCCTGGCTGGCGTAGCCGTCAGGCGAGAGACCATTGCGCTCCTGATAGGAGCTGATGGCCGACCGCATCGTGTCGCCAATTCTTCCGTCGATCTTGCCGACGTCGAACCCCATGGTCTTCAGTTTGGCCTGGAGCTTCTGGATCTGGATCGAGGTGAGCTGACGGTCGCGGACCGGCCATGGCGCGACGAGGCCCGTTCCCGCTGTGATGGCGTCGCCAAGCAATCCGACGGAGAGCGCATAGGCGGTCGAATTGTTGTAGGCTTTGATGACGTCGAAATTGCTGGTGACCAGAAAGACTGGACCTTTCAGTCCGGTGAGGATCAAGAGACGTCCCGCGCCCGCCTCCGGCAACGGAGAGCCATCGATCCGGACGACGCCGCGCGCGGCGAAGGATGCAAACGCCGCGGGCGATGACCCATCGGCGGCGGTCAGGGCGAACTGGGGCGGAAGGCGGACCTCGAAACCCCAGGGCAAGCCCTTCGTCCAGCCGTGTTGCTTGAGATAATTCGCGGTCGAGCCGATGGCGTCGGCTTCGCTCGTCCAGATGTCGCGCCGGTCGTGACGCTGAAATGCGACGGCGTATGTCAGGTAGCTCGACGGCATGAACTGCGTCTGCCCCATCGCGCCCGCCCAGGAGCCGCGCATGAGCGACGGAGCGATGTCGCCCTCCTCGAGCACGGCGAGCGCCGAGAGCAATTCGTCACGGAAATAATCGCCCTGGAAATGCACATAAGCTAGGCTCGCCAGCGCCTGAACGATGTTATTCGACCCGACAAAACCGCCGAAATCGGTCTCGAGACCCCACACCCCCAGAATGACGCCCTCGTCCACGCCGAAAAGATCCCTGGCCCGGTCGAGCCAGAGGCTTTCCGACGCCCAGCTCTCGCGGCCGTGCGCAATGCGCTCGGACGACACGGCGCTCGTAACGTAATCCCAGATCGGACGCACGAATTCGGGCTGCGATTGAGCGTTCGCCACCACTTTGGGATCGAACGTAACCCCGGCGAAGGCATGGTCGAACGTAGCGCGCGAAACGCCGCGTTGCTCGGCGAGCGGCCATAGCGCCGCGACGAATTCTCGGAAAGCGGGCTCTTGGGGCTTGGCGGACGCGCTCGCCGTGAACGCAAGGCCCGCCAATCCGAGCGCGACCGTGAAGGCGCGCAGCCACGTGACGCTTTTGTCCGCGAACAGGCCTATCGGCATTCCTGGCGGCTCCACCCATATATTTCGGCCCGTCCGCGCGAAACGTCTTGTCGTGAGACTGCGCGAAAATAGAGCGGAATGCAAAGCCCTGGCGGGCCGGGTGGAACGGCGGTCGTCAGCCGTTCATGTCTTCGGGGCGCGGCATCGAGACGATGTTGTAGCCGGCATCGACGAAGTGGATCTCGCCCGTCACACCTTCGGAAAGGCCCGAGAGAAGATAGACGGCGGCGCCGCCGACATTTTCGATCGTGACCGTGCGCCTGAGAGGCGAATGGGAGCGCTGAAAATTGAACATGAAACGCGCGTCGGCGATGCCCGCTCCCGCCAAGGTCCGGACTGGTCCGGCGGAAATCGCATTGATGCGGATGTTCTGCGGGCCGAAATCCGCCGCCAGATACCGCACGCTCGCCTCGAGCGCCGCCTTGGCGACGCCCATCACATTGTAATTGGGCACGACGCGCGTCGAGCCTCCGAAGGTGAGGGTCAGCATCGCGCCCCCGGAAGGCATCATGGCCGCGGCGCGCTTGGCGAGTTCGGCGAATGAAAAGGCCGAGATGACCATTGTGCGGGTAAAGTTCTCACGGGTTGTGTCGACAAATCGGCCCTTGAGTTCGTTGCGGTCGGAAAAGCCGATGCAATGGACCAGAAAGTCGAGGCTGCTCCAGGTCGCCTGAAGCGTGGAGAACATCGCGTCGACCGAACTCAGTTCTTCGACGTCGCAGCGCAAGACGCGTTCGGCGGCGCCCAATTCCTCGGCCAGCGGCGCGACCCGCTTGCCCAAGGCCTCATTCTGAAACGTGAAGGCGAGCTCCGCGCCTTCGGCGGCCAAGGCCTTGGCGATGCCCCAGGCGATCGAGTGATCGTTGGCAACGCCCATCACGAGGCCGCGTTTGCCGCTCATCAAGCCAGATCTCATGGGGACGCTCTTCTAGATTCCGTCGTCAACAGTCGCGCGGAGCTCAAGCGTCCACGTGCTTGAACACGAGCGTCGCATTCGTGCCCCCGAAGCCGAACGAATTCGAGAGAACCGCCCGCAGTTTGACGTTGTCCCGGCGCTTGCGCACGATCGGCATGTCCGAAAGGGCGGGGTCGAGCTCGTCGATATGGGCGCTCTCGCAGATGAAGCCGTTCTGCATCATCAGCAACGAATAGATGGCTTCGTGCACCCCCGTCGCGCCTTGCGAATGCCCGGTCAGCGACTTGGTCGCCGAGATCGGCGGGCATTTGTCGCCGGAGCCGAACACCTCCCGCAAAGCCTCGATCTCCTTGAGATCGCCGATCGGGGTCGAGGTGGCGTGGGGATTGATATAGTCGATCGGGACTTTGACCCTCGCCAGCGCCTGGCGCATGCATCGCGCCGCGCCCTCTCCGGACGGCGCCACCATATCGTGCCCGTCCGACGTCGCGCCGTAAGCGGCGATTTCGCCGTAGATCTTGGCGCCGCGGGCGTTGGCCCTCTCGTAGTCCTCGAGCACGAGCACGCCCGCGCCGGCCGAGATGACAAATCCGTCGCGGTTCTTGTCGTAGGCGCGCGAGGCGCGCGACGGCGTATCGTTATAGGCGCTCGAGAGCGCCCCCATGGCGTCAAACAGCACCGACAACGTCCAATCGAGCTCCTCGCAGCCGCCGGCGAACATCACGTCCTGCCGATCGGCGAGAATCTGCTCGTAAGCCGCGCCGATGCAATGATTGGACGTCGCACATGCCGAGGAAATCGAATAGCTCAAGCCCTTGATCTTGAACCAGGTTGACAAGGTGGCCGAGGCTGTCGACGACATCGCCTTCGGCACCGCGAATGGCCCGACGCGCTTCGGGCCCTTGGCGCGGGCGACGTCCGCGGCTTCCACGATCGTCCGGGTCGAGGGGCCTCCGGAACCCATGATGATGCCCGTGCGCTCGTGCGAGACTTCGTCGGGCGCAAGGCCGCTGTCCAGGATCGCCTGATCCATCGCGACATGGCACCAGGCCGTCCCGCCGCCGTGGAAGCGCATCGCCCTCCGATCGACCACATCCTCGGCGCGCACTGTCGGCGCTCCGTGAACATGCGAGCGGAAGCCCCGTTCGGCGAGCTGGTCGGCGCGGGTAAGCCCGGACCGGGCCTCGTGAAGGCTCGCGGTCGCCTCTTGCGTGTTGGCGCCGATCGAGGACACGATCCCCATGCCGGTGACGACGACGCGCCTCATTCTGGTTTTCCCCCTTGCTCCGCCGAGGTCAGGCCGAGGTCGCGGTTGAAGGACTGAACAAGCCGACGCGCATGTTCTGGACTTCATAGAAGCGTCGGCCGTCGCCCTCGAGCCATCCGTCGGCAATTCCCAGCACCAGCTTGCCTTTAAAGACCCGCTTCATATCGACCCCATAGACGACCTTTTTTACCGTCGGCAGCACCTGATCGGCGAACTTCACTTCCCCGACGCCGAGAGCCCGTCCCCGGCCGGGCAGCCCCAGCCAACCGAGGAAGAACCCCGTCAGTTGCCAAAGGGCGTCCAAACCCAGGCATCCCGGCATCACCGGATCGTTCTTGAAATGACAAGAGAAAAACCAGAGGTCCGGCTTGATGTCGAACTCAGCCCGCACGACTCCCTTGCCGTTCGCCCCGCCGCTTTCGGAAATCTCGCTGATCCGGTCGAACATCAGCATCGGCGGCAGGGGCAGCTGCGCGTTGCCTTCCCCGAACAATTCGCCGCGACCGCAGGCGAGAAGGTCCTCGTAATCGAAACTGGTACGCCGTTCACTCATCCGCGCGGTCTTGTGCCCTTTGACCGCGCCCAGGCGCGGAAGCCTCAAGCCCGGGTGGTACCACAGGCGCCCGTTTCCCGGAAGCGTTCCGGGATCGTTAGTTCTCGTCGCCGCGCCGGGCGGCGTCGGCATCCGCCGCCAGGTCCTGCAGGAACTCCTTGAATTCCTGCGTCTGGCCGATGAAAAGCCCGTCGTCGGTCAGCGCCTGGGCCGCCGCCATCGCCGCCCCCTTCGTCTCCGTCGGACGAATGATCGAACACGCGGGGAATTGCCGGCTCAGGAACACAGTGGGCTCCGGCATGATCAGGTTGGGCTGAAAGTCCTCGGTTGAAAACCGGGGCGCATTCAGGTCGAAGGTCACTGACACATGCGTCACTGGATCGATCACGTTGGTGAGGACCTTGGCGTTGCCCGCCTTGTCGTGCCAAGTCTGGAAGTGGCAGATCTCCGTGCCGCCGATGCTGAGCAGGATGCGTAGCACTTCGATGTTTCGGGCGCGCTGGGCGAACTTGGGATAAAGGCTCGTACCGCCTTGCTCGATCCAGGCGAAGTGAAAGCCCGCCGTATTGGCGACCGCCTGGATGAAATTGCCCATGTCCGCAGTATCGTCGGCGTCGGTCCGGGGAATGGCGGTATGCTGGCCGACGGCGAGGGTCGGGAGGGCCTGAGCGAAAGTGTCGCCGAAGTCGGGGTTCTTGTTGCGGCTGCGATAGCGGGTCCACCAAGTGGTGTCGACGGTGAGCTTGGTCAGGTTGGTCAGCCGGCCGAAGTGCTTGTTCGACCCGGTCGCCTGGCTCGACGGCAGCGTGCGGAATTTGTCCAGGTTCACCATGTCTGCGCCCTTGAAGGCGAGATAGGTATTGAGAAAGAGCTCGTGGGTCAGCTCGTCTTCGGTATTGTCGCTGATGTACTGCGGCATATCCATGTCGAGCACTTGCAAGGCCTTGGTGTAGGCCGAATTGCCGCCGGTTGGTTTACTCGGATAGCCGGGGATGAGCTTGCTCGCCAGGGCGGGGAGCTCGTCGCCCTGAACTCCGCCCAATTCGGCATATTGTAGCCAAATGTCGCTTTCGATGATTTCGGCCGCGGCGGCGAAACGCAGGAGCGCCGCGTCGCCCTTGGAGATCGAACCGTTCTCCGAGGCCCTGGACGGGGGACCCTCCAGCGCGCCTGCGGAGAGCGCGGCCCCTGCGGCCCCAAACGCTTTGAGGAACGAGCGTCTCTCGACCTTGCCGGGGGAAAGTTCCCCGTGGCCATCGACGCTTAACTCCCGCGCGGAGAATGGGGCGCGGTCAGACGGTTGGGCAGCGTTCAACATGCTCGTACGCCTCCGTTGATGGAAGTTGCTCGAGCGGGTGGATGAATTTCAAAGCCATAAATTTCCGGCGTCGCCGGTTTCATCTCCCGCCCTGCGCCCCCAACACGAGCGCCCGTTCGTCTATTCGTCGGGAAATGGTCGAAACCGCATCAATTCTTGAGGCGGCTAATGTTACAGAAACAATTCTTGCGGCAAACGAATAAAGCCGAGCACTCGGGTGTTCGGCTAATCTTGTCGACACCCGGAAGCTGCAGCGATCTGGGTTTGATCGCGCGCGGCTAGTAGCGGGGAAAGTCAGCCGAGGCGATGAGGCCCGCGCTGGTGGTGACAACCCAGCCATTGCCGCCGAGCTCGATCCGCTCGACGCGTCCGGCGCCGGGGAGGAAATCCCCTTGCCGCACTTCCCGCTCGCCATATCGCCCCCCGACGAGCGCCACGTCGTCACGGGCTCCGAGCACGACATATCCGTGCAGGAGTGGCCTCGGCCGGTCGATCGAGCCCGTCCGATCCATCCCAACATTGTCGAATTTGGGTCGAGCCGGGGGCGCTTTCGCCTGGGCGGCCGGCGGCGGCGGAGGCGCCGCAATCTTCTGCTCGAGCTTGTCGATGCGGCTGGAAAGCCCGGCCGTGACCGCGCTCGCCTGGTGATCGACGCGCTCGGTGAGCTTGTCGACCTTCGTGCTCGCTTCGTGGTCAAGCTTCTCGACCCTCTGGGAGAGCTGGGCCAAGGCGCCGTTGAACTCCCGCGTCGAGACCAGGTTCGAGCGGATTTCCCCGACAGACTGGCGCAAGTCGGAGAGGCCGGCGTTCGTCATCGCGTTGTCGATCGCGTCGAGCCGCACCTTCATCGACTTTATCGTGTGGGTGAGAGCTTGGTTTTCGGTCGCCTGCTCTGCGAGCGCGCTGGCCTGTTCGTGGTCTTCCAAAAGGAGGGCGCCCGCGACGGCGAGGAGCACCGCAAGCGCGGCCAGTGCGGCAAGATGGAAGCGCGACGAGAAAAGCTTGTCCGCGGCTGTGGCCCGCTGTTCCCCTCCAGACCAGGCCTCGGGGCGCCCGACCACAACGAGCTCGCGAGAGGGGTTGGAGGGCAGCAAGTGACGCGCGCTCGAGCTTCCGAGTTCGCTCATGGAAAGGTCCCGTAGGTTACGAAGCGTTTACTCCAGTCTCCACCAAGGAAATTAATGAATTCTTGACCGTCACGCAGCGGTCATGCGGACCTTCGAGGCGTTCGCATGGCTGCGACGTCGGCTCGGACGAAGCGTCCTGATGCGGCTGGGCTGAACCCCAAGCCCCGGACGTTGCGGCGGCGGCAGGACCTGCGGCTGTTGGGCATGTCGCAAAGCCGACCGACTTTAGGTCAACAAGGGGTCGTCTGTCAGGCGGCGCCGAGTCTGAGCTCCGCCGCGTCCGTCCGGATGCGGTCGACCATGGCCCGAACGCCATTCGAGCGCTGCGGCGTCAGATGCTGCTCGAGGCCGAGTTCACGAAACGCGGCGACCGTATCGGTGGCGAGGATCTGCTCAGGCTTTCGATCGGAAAAGAGCGCGATCGCGATGGCTATCAGCCCTCGGACCAGGTGGGAGTCGCTGTCGCCGCGGTAGTGCAGGGTTCTTTCGCCCTGGGCGGTCGTTCTTGGCTCACACTCGAGCCAGACCTGGCTGACGCAGCCCCTCACTTTATTAGTGTCGTTATGGGCCTCCGCGCTCAAGGGCTCGAGCGAATGACCGAGTTCGATCACATAGCGGTACCGGTCCTCCCAGTCGTCGAGAGAGGCGAAGTCCTCACGAATGATGTCGATCGACGACAAGTTGTGTGGGGCCCTGATTGATTTCGTCTCCTCCGTATATGGGTTTCGATGCATGCTCAACCAGCGGCCTTGCGAGAATTCGTCGATCGCCGGGCCAAGACCAGACCCCTGAAATAAAGCGTAAACCATAGCTCGAGGACCGCCGCATCAGGCTCTAGATAGAACGCGGCCCCAGTCTAGCTTAAGATGGATTTAATCACCGGCGTGGATTTTACGTAAGCACGCGCCGATCCTGAGCGCATGCCCATGATGACTCGCAATCTTTCGGCCGTTCCACTGGGCTAGGCGATCTTGGCCAACCGCTACGCTGCGGTCGCTCGCTCAGGACCTGGCGTCGTCAGACGGACCTTTCAGACCTCGTCCTTCGAGAGGCTGGGGGAATCGAACCGTTCACCCCTTGGGAGAGAAGACTTGGAATTAGCCCTTGCCCGCGTAAAGAGCAATCTGGACCAACTCCGAGGACCTGTCCAACGCGCCGCTCAGGAAAAGCTGAGACGAACCTTGCCTGCGCCCGTCAAGGTCGCGCATGTGAGATACGGCCTCGCGGCGGCGCTGGTGCTCGCCCTTGTGGGTATCGCCGTTAACGCGCTGCTCCTGCAGCGGGAGCGTCATCCCGCTCCGTTGTTTGGATACGCGTCCCCAAAAGCGCCAGCTGCGGCTCCCGCGCCGGCTCCGGTTTCGCCCCCGCCTCCGAAGACCGGGAGCATTGAAGACAACGCTCCCCCCGCGCCCTTGCCCGTCGCTCTTCCGCCCGCGCGGCCGCCGGAGCCAGTCCAGAGCTCCGTCCCGGCCGCAGACCCTATCGCCGAACTTCTGGCCGGGCAGACGAGCAGCGACTCCTCGCGCCTAACTCTTGCCGCCCAGACGGCGCTCGCCAAACTCGGCTACTCCGTCAAGCCGGACGGGAAAGAGGGGGCCGCCACCGAGCAGGCGTTGCGTGAGTTTGAGCACGCCCATGGGCTCCCCGCCGCAACGGAAATCACCGAGCGTCTCGTCAAGCAACTCACGCAGGCCGCGCGCAACGCAGGGCGTTAGCTCAGTGCGCTTGCGCTCCGACATCTGGGTTGCGGCCTATTTGCGTCGATGCGGAGTGGAGGGGGCGAGCGCGGTCCTGCGCCGCCGAGGCGCCGCCGAAGCCGGCGCGATTTTCGTCAAAGTCGACCACTTGAATGGGCTCGCGACGCTCTATGGACCGGCGCCGCAGTCCGCCGCCGTCGAGGAGCGGCCTGGCGTCGAAAGGCTGTTCGCGCGCGGGCACAAGGAGCCATCGATCGATTCGGGGGAGGTGGAGGCGCGGCTGAAACGAGAGATCGCGTTTGATCCCGACCTGTGGATTGTCGAGGTCGAGAATGCCGTGGACGGGGCGTGGCTCGATCTCACGCCATAACCGACCTTATTCGAGGCTTAACCAAGCCCTGAACTTCGATAGAGCGCTACTTCGTTGACCATCCAAATTAACGCCGGCGAAATCGCGCGGCCCTACTTTCGCCGGGCGAGTTCCGGAGCGAATGCACAGATGCTCAAATCCGTGAGGGCCTTAACAGCCGACGAGTCGAGCGTAACCGCGGTCGACCCCGATTCAGCCGAAGTCGGCGACACCCGCAAGTAAAGGCGCTCTGCTCCGCCATTTCGAATCGATGGAAGGCTGGCGGCATCCCGAACAGCCCTTCGCAGCACGCCAAGCGAGCTTACGAAAATGCCTTTCGATGTCCTCCATCTTTCCGCCCTTGTGTTCTTTCCGACCTTGATGGCGCTCTCGGCATCCATGGATTTGCTCACCTTCACGATACCAAATCGGTTGTGTGCGGGGATTGCGCTTGGCTATTTGGCCTTCGCGGTTCTTCTTGGGGCGCCGTTTGCCGATATTCTTCTCAATATTTCGTGCGCACTGGTCATCCTGACGATTACATTCGTCATGTTCAGTCTCGGCTGGATCGGCGGGGGGGACGCCAAGCTGGCGGCTGCCACTGCGGCCTGGTTGGGCTGGTCAGCGATCCTCGACTATGGTCTTGCCGCGGCCCTGTTCGGCGGATTTCTGACCCTCATCATTATATTCGCACGCAAGGCGCCTTTGCCCGCCGCATTCGGCGGCATCCATTGGCTTACGCGGCTGCACGACGCCAAATCGGGCATTCCTTACGGAATCGCCTTGGCGGCCGCGGGGCTGATGCAATATCCGAACTCGACCATCTGGACCGCGGTCGCCTAGCTCAGAGGCTGGCATCCGATTGCGGCCTCCAGAGCGGCTCCGCGACTGCAGGCATCGCCAAACGGCAGGGAAGCGAGCGGTCGCAGCCTTCGAACCCGGTGACGATTCGGGGCTGGAAGCTTCCACACTCTCTATCCCCGTCAAGGTCGTTTTCGCCGTTCCGTCGGCCACGCTGAGAAGTTGATGCCGGTCGCTTCAAGCCAATGAAACCGAATTTGTCTCGGCGATGCTGGGAACGGTAACTCAGATATTCATGAGAGCAGTTGAGGAACTGTCCTGCGGTTCCTTCCGACCGCGGTGAAACTAAAACGCCAATAGTCATGAAAACTATATCTCCATCTGGGGAATATCGAGCCAAACACGAACTTTCTCTAAACAAGAGGTTGTTGTCCTGAAGGTACGAAGCCAAGTCTTAAGAAACAATTCGATACCTTAAATTAACTGTACCTTGACGATTACGATGTCTAAATTGCGCCGAAGTGTCAGCGCGAAAGGCCAAGATCTCATGAATCGTAAGCTGATCATCGTGGGGGCCATCGCGGTTCTGGCGTTCGGCGCAACTTACGTTTTCTTGCGGAGCGGTACGAACGCGGCCCCGACCCGGACTGCCGACGAGCCGCCGAGGGTCGACGTGGAGCAGGTGCTTGTGGCGGGTCAAGATCTGCCGATGGGGACCGTTGTCAATGCGGCCGCGACAGCATGGCAAACGTGGCCAAAGGCGTCGGTCTCTGAGCTCATGATCACAAAGTCGGGGAAGCCCGACGCGATCAAGGATGTAGAAGGCTCGATGGTGCGGGTAGCCGTCCTTCGCGGTGAGCCGATCCGACATGACAAGCTCGTCAAGGCGGGCGCGGGAGGGTTCATGTCGGCCGTCCTTCCGAGCGGTAAGCGCGCGGTTGCGATCAAGATCGACAACGACGGTGATTCGACAGCCGGCGGATTCATTCTCCCCAACGACCGTGTCGATGTCGTCCGTCTGGCGCGCGACGAGGACGCCACCAAGGCTCGAGGGATCGAAGTCATGGCGGCGGAGCCGATACTCGCCAATGTGCGCGTCCTCGCCATCGGCCAGAACGTGGAAGAACAAAACGGCAAGAAGGTTGTGACCGGAGCCAACGCGACCCTCGAGCTCGACCCGGATCAAGTCAATCTCATCATCCTCGCTCAACACGCCGGCAATTCGAATCTTCATCTTGTTCTGCGTAGCCTCGTCGATAGCGGCGGGCCAGCGAAGACAGTCGTCAGCGCCGACGATGCATTGACGGTCGTTCGCTACGGCGCCGCGCAGCAAGCGGCCCGGTGAGTCGCGTCCCATGCGTTCGTCGCTTACTCGCCGGAGATGGAGCCCGGGCATGAGAACCCATCACGCACAGAGAAGGCCGAACGTCATCGGTTGCGTCGCCGCATCGCTTCTCGCGATCCTGCTAGCTTCGGGGGCCAACGCCGCCGAAATCGATGAGCCGTTTCGCGCGCAGAGCGCGGGCGGCGCCACAGCCCAAACCCTACAATTGGGCGTGGGCCAATCGGTTATCGTCGATCTGTCCGAGGAGGCGGGGGAGATCTATGTCGGTGATCCCAACATCGCAAACGCAATCGTGCGCTCGGCGAAGCGGGTCTATGTTTCCGGCGTCGCCAATGGCCAGACCAGCATTTTCGCTCTTGCGAGGGACGGGCGAAAAATCGCGACGTTCCAGGTTTCGGTCGGGCGCGCGGTGACGGAGCTCCTGAATCTCCTCGATACCGCGATTCCCGGCAATCAGATTCGGGTGCGGACAGTCGAGAATACAATCATTCTCACCGGGTCTGTCGCATCGGCCGAGGAAGCTCAAAAGGCGCTCGACATCGCCAACGGATTCGTCAATGACACCGCGCCCTCCACCCAAGGCGCTACGGTTTCGATCTCGAACGGGTCGAGCGGCGCCAATGGCGCGGGAGGCGGCGGCGACGGCAAATCCTCCAATAGCCCCCGCGGGCGAGTGATCAACGCTTTGACGATCCGCGGGGTCGACCAGGTCAGCCTGCGAGTTACGGTCGCCGAAATCCGGCGGGAGATCCTCAAGCAACTCGGCGTCAACTTGAGCGGCAGCGGCCCGAACGGAAGCTTCACGCTTGACAATCCGTTCGCCATCAACGGCGGCGTAGCCGCTTCCGAGGCGACGCTCAATTGGGTCAAAGGAGGTCAGAACATAAGCGCCACCTTGCAGGCGTTCGAGCGACAGGGGGTCGCTCACACGCTCGCTGAGCCGACCGTCACCGCAGTGTCCGGCGAAACAGCCAAATTCCTGGCCGGCGGCACGGTTCCCATTCTCAATAGCGTGCAGTGCAATCCCGTTTGTCAGTACGGATTCATACAGCAGCCTTACGGGGTGACCCTCAATTTTACCCCCGTCGTCTTGTCCCAGGGACGGATTCAACTGCGAATCGCGACCGAGGTCACCGATATTGACCACGCGACGCAGGTCACTTTCAGCGGGATTTCGATCCCCGGGTTCCGGACCCGCAGCAACACGACGACGGTCGAATTGCCTTCAGGCGGCTCGGTCGCCTCCGCGGGCCTCATCAGCACGCAGACGGAGCAAGCGATCAACGGCTTTCCGGCGCTGATGAACCTTCCGGTGCTCGGCGCGCTGTTTCGCTCGCGGGACTATCAGCGCAACGAGACTGAGCTTTTGATCACGGTGACGCCCTACATTGTCCATCCGATCGATCCGAGCCAAGTCGTCAGGCCAGACCAGAATTTTCAGGACGCGAGCGATCCCCAAACCTGGTTCCTGGGCCGCGTCAACCGGATCTATTCAACGTCGCCGGCGCTGCAGCCGATGCCTGGCTACGCCGGCAAGATCGGATTCATAACCCAATAGGCCTTGCTCGCCCCCCGCGTCTTCTCAGAACGGAAAAGGACAGCCCTCATGGCCGCTCTCGCCGATGCCCGACCGATGTTCGCCGCGTCTTTCTTGAAGCTGAGCGTCGCCTGCGTCGTCGCCTGCGTTCTCGGCGGCTGCGGCGCACGATATGCATCTTCGGATCCAGCGTTTCCGGGAAGCTTTGACCAGCGTCATCCGATCGTGGTGGCCGCGGCGCCGACGACCGTCGATCTCTATCCCGTCGGCGGGACGCTTGACGAACGTTCGATGGCGAACGTCCGCGCCTTCGCAGAGCGCTACCGGCGCTACGGCTCTGGCGCGGTGCTTATCGAGACGCCTGCGGGAACAAGCCCGAATTCGCGGGCGGTGCGTGAGGTTCGCAACGCGCTCGTCGCGGCCGGGCTCAAAGGCAGAGTCGCCTATGGAGCCTATCTCGCGCCCAACGAGGGTGAAGCGCCGCCGGTTCGTGTCTCGTTCACGGGCCTCAAGGCGGTCGTCCCCACCCCGTGTGGTCAGTGGCCCGAGGACCTAGCCTCCGGGTCGTCCGTCGAGGGATGGAAGAACGAGCCCTACTCGAACTTCGGCTGCGCCACTCAGTCGACCATCGCCGCTCAAGTCGATGACCCGCGCGATTTCGTTCAACCCCGGGCGCTCGGCCCGTCGGACGTTGGCATGCGCACTCGGGCGATCGAGGCTGTCCGCAACGGCCAAGATCCGAGCACCGAATGGAAGAATGCGGTCCTCACGCCCATCGGCGGCGATCTCCCGACCAACGGAAACTGATCGACCATGAAAGCGCACTTCAACGCCGGCGCAATTGAGGGCGATGCGTTTATGGATCGAGCGCTCGCGCAAATTGATCCGGTGCCGCGCGTGTCGATCCAGGCGTTCTGCGAATCGCCCGATATTGCGGCGGTCGTTAGCGCGGCGATATCGGATCGCAGAATGGCGAAAGCCCACGTCAAACAAAACATGGGCGGCGCGTCGGCCGCCGTCGAAGCGTACAAAGCCGCGCCCACGCCGAACGTTGTCGTGCTCGAGGCTCCCGCGAGCCGTGACTCGCTGCTCGCGCAACTCGAAGAGCTTGCCGAATATTGTGACGCGGGGACCAAGGTCGTCGTCCTTGGCAAGCACAACGATATCCTTCTTTACCGTCAGCTGATGTCGCGCGGGGTCAGCGAATATCTGGTGGCGCCATTCGGCGTCGTCGATTTCATCCAGGCGATGTCTTCGTTGTTCGCGGCGCCCGGCGCGAAGCCGCTCGGGCGGCTGATCGCGGTCGTCGGCGCGAAAGGCGGGGTTGGCGCATCCACTATCGCCCATAATCTTGCGTGGAGCCTGGCCTCAGTTACGGAAATGGCGACCATCATCGCGGATTTTGATCTTGCGTTCGGCACCGCTGGGCTCGACTATAATCAAGATCCTCCACAGGGCGTGGCGGAGGCCGTGTTCGCTCCGGATCGCGTCGACGCGGTGCTCGTGGACAGACTCCTCTCCAAGTGCGGCGACAAGCTCAGCCTGCTGGCGGCGCCCGCCACGCTCGATCGGGTGCTTGACTTTAGCGAGGCTTCGTTCGACTCGCTCGTCGACGCCATGCGGGCGTCGACGCCTTGGATCGTGGTTGACGTGCCGCATCTGTGGTCGGGTTGGACACGGCGGATCCTGATCGGCGCCGACGAGGTCATCGTCGTTGCTAGCCCTGACCTCGCCAATTTGCGCAATACGAAAAACCTGATCGACAATGTGAAGGGCGCCCGTCTGAATGACGCTGCGCCGAGGCTGATCCTGAACGGCGTCGGCATGTTCAAGCGGCCGGAAATCGCCGCGGCGGAATTCGCCAAGGCGGTCGAGACTGAGCCAACGGCGGTCATTCCGCACGACGCCAAGCTGTTCGGAGGAGCGGCGAACAACGGACAAATGATCGCGGAAATTGAACCAAACGGAAAAACGGCGCAGGTCTTCGTCGATCTCGCTTCCACGCTTGCAGGCCGAACCGAGATCCGCAAGGCGAAGAAAAGCGTCCTTGAGCCTCTGATGGCCAAACTCGGACGCAAAAAGAAATGATCGGCTCGAAACCGTTCACCGTGACCTCCGTAAGGCGCCTGCCCCAGCGGAAGGGAATCTGAGCGATGTTCGGCAAGCGCACGGGCGCTGGCGTCGGGCTGCAGATGGCCGTGTCGCGCGTCGCTTCGGTGAGTTCAGTGGCCGAAGCGCCCAAACCCGCGCCCGCTACGGCAGCTCTCTTGCAAACCGAACGAAGGTCGGAGACCTATTTTCAAACCAAATCGCTGATCTTTGGCGCTTTAATCGAGGCGATCGATCTGGCCGCGTTGTCCAAGCTCGACGCTGAAAGCGCGCGTGAGGAAATAAGGGACATCGTCCACGAGATCGTCACCATCAAGAATTTGGTGTTGTCGATCGCCGAGCAGGAGGACCTTCTCGATGACATCTGCAACGACGTCCTTGGCTTCGGTCCGCTCGAGCCTCTGCTAGCGCGCGACGACATCGCCGATATCATGGTCAATGGGCCGACTCGATGCTTCATCGAAGTCGCTGGCAAAATCCAACTGACGAATGTTCGCTTCCGCGACAATGCGCAACTCATGAACATCTGCCAGCGGATCGTCAGCCAAGTCGGCCGTCGAGTCGATGAGGCCTCGCCAATTTGCGACGCTCGCCTGCTCGACGGCTCGCGCGTCAACGTGATCGCGCCACCCCTCGCGATTGATGGGGCCGCGCTGACGATCCGCAAGTTCAAGAAAGACAAGCTGACGCTCGATCAGCTGGTCAAGTTCGGCTCCATCTCCCCGGCCGGTGCGGAAATCCTCAAAATCATTGGCCGCGTCCGTTGCAACGTGATCATTTCTGGCGGGACGGGCTCGGGCAAGACGACGCTCTTGAACTGCTTGACGAACTATATCGACGGCGACGAGCGAATCATCACCTGCGAGGACGCAGCCGAGCTCCAGCTTCAGCAGCCTCATGTCGTGCGGCTCGAGACAAGGCCGCCGAATCTCGAAGGCGTGGGCCAGATTACGATGCGCGACCTGGTTAAGAACTGCCTGCGCATGCGGCCAGAACGCATCGTGGTCGGCGAGGTTCGTGGACCGGAGGCCTTCGATCTTTTGCAGGCCATGAACACCGGTCACGATGGGTCGATGGGCACCTTGCATGCAAACTCTCCGCGAGAAGCGCTGAGCCGTATCGAATCAATGATCACGATGGGCGGATACGCGCTGCCGATGAAAACAATCCGCGAAATGATGACCTCCTCGGTCGATGTGATCATTCAAGCCTCGCGTCTTCGCGATGGATCGCGGCGGATCACTCACATTACCGAGGTCATCGGCATGGAGGGCGACGTGGTGATTACGCAAGACCTGTTCGTTTACGAGATTGTCGGGGAAGACGCGCAGGGCAAGCTGACGGGGCGGCATCGCTCGACCGGGATCGGGAGACCGCGATTCTGGGATCGGGCGCGGATGTATAGCGAGGAAGCGCGTTTGGCGGCGGCCCTCGATATCTCAGAGATTGGCGGAGCTTAGCGTTCGAGCGAGCGAAGGGTCATCGCCATGGTCAATCCGATAGCCGTCGCGGCATGCTTGGCGATTGGAGTCGCGGGTCTCGGGTTCGCGCTCATAGGCGGAGATTCGCGGGCCGACAAACGCCGTGCGGCCGTAGCGAGAAGCGACGCAAAGGCGAATACGGCCGCTGGCGTCGACCGGGCGGCGCGCAAAAAGCAGATCGCGGACGGTCTCCGCGATATTGAAATGAAGGGAAAGCGTCGACGAGTCAGTCTTGCGACCAGAATTGAACAGGCCGGGTTGTCGATCACCACGCAGCAATATTGGATTGGGAGCTTAGTCCTTGGCTTGGTTTGCGGAGCCTTCACCTATGTTCAGTCCAGAAGTTTTTTGCTCGCGCTTCTGGTTGTCGTGACGGCTGCGGTGGGATTGCCTCAACTCACGCTGGCGCGCCTGCGCATTCGACGCATCAACAAGTTCATCTCCAATTTTCCGACCGCGATCGATATCATTGTGCGCGGCATCAAATCTGGCCTGCCGTTGGGCGATACGATCCGAATCGCCGCGACCGAGAGTCCAGAACCGGTGAAGTCGGAATTTCGAAGGATCGTCGAAGCGCTCTCGATCGGAATGACCCTGCCCGAGGGCATTGAACGTATGGCGCAACGCGTCCCGATCGCCGAAACCAATTTCTTCTCGATTGTCATCGCCATTCAAAGCAAGGCCGGCGGTAACCTCTCAGAGGCCTTGGGCAATCTTTCGCGCGTGTTGCGCGAACGTAAGAAGATGAAGGCCAAGATCACCGCCATGTCCATGGAAGCAAAAGCGTCGGCAGCGATTATTGGGGCGGTGCCGTTCCTCGTCGTCGGCGCGCTCTATGTTTCGTCCCCAAAATACGTTGCGCTTTTGTGGACAACGAGCCATGGAAAGATCATCTCTGCGATTGCGATTTTTTGGATGGGAATAGGAATCGCAATGATGAAGAAGATGATCTCGTTCGACTTCTAAATCGAGCTTGCCATGCTTGACCAAATCGTCGCTAAATTCTCTGACGCCCACTTTCTGGCGATCCTGTTCGCGGCGATCGGTTCGGCGGCGACGGTTCTTACGGCTGTGATGCCTTGGCTCCAGCCGGATACGTTGTCCCGTCGGATAAAGGCGGTCAGCACGGAGCGCGAGCGAATCCGAGCGCGCGAACGCGAACGGCTGGCCGCGTCGCAGAACAAAGGCACGTTGAGGGTCAAGCCGACGGGCCTCGTCAAGCGATTGGTTGAAACACTCAATCTCTCGAGCTGGCTCAGCACCGAAAAAGCCAAACTTCAATTGGCCATGGCCGGATATCGCGGCGCCCGAGCAGAATACGCCTTTCTGTCCTTTCGCCTTGTGGCGCCGATCAGCTTTTTCCTCACCGCGATCGTATACCAGTTTCTGGTCATCAAATGGGACCGACCCGCGATGGTCAAGATCGGCATTGCGATCGCCGCCACTTACCTCGGCATCAAAGCTCCCGAATTGTTTCTGAAGAACAAGACTAGCAAGCGGCAGAAGGAGCTAGAGCGTGCGTTTCCCAACACCCTAGACCTTCTCTTGATTTGCGCGGAATCGGGGATGTCGATCGAACATGCGGTGCGCAAGGTCAGTCAGGAAATTGGCATCGAGAGTATCTCGATGGCGGAGGAGATGGGGATTATGGCTGCGGAGATGTCCTATCTCACCGAGAGGCGGATCGCATTCGACAATCTGGGCTTGAGAACGGGGCTGGAGTCGATCCGTTCGCTCACCACCGTCCTGTCGCAGTCGGAGCGCTATGGCACCCCGCTCGGCGGCGCGCTTCGGGTGCTCAGCCAAGAAAGCCGCGACCGACGGATGGCCATGGCTGAGAAAAAAGCCGCTGCGCTCCCACCGGTTCTAACAGTCCCGATGATTCTTTTCTTTCTGCCGGGGCTCTTCGCCGCGATCCTGACGCCGGCGATCATCCAGATCAACAGCTGGAACTGACCGGCCCCGGATGCGCGGTCGATTGCGCGTTTCGGGTTGCGCTGGCTGACCGTCCGGCGCATGATTCGATTCGTGTCGCAACCCGCTCAACCGGCCCAGATTTGTCCTCAGTCGCCGCGCGATCCTGCTCGCGCCGCCCCGCTCGTTCGTCGCCCGTCTGACGTTTTTCCCTACCTCGATGGGTTGAACGAAGAGCAGCGCCAAGCGGTGGAGGCCTTGGACGGCCCGGTTCTCATTCTTGCCGGCGCGGGGGTCGGCAAAACGCGGGTCTTGACCACCCGAATTGCGCACATCATTTCGACTCGCCGCGCTCGCGCCCATGAAATCCTTGCGGTCACCTTCACCAACAAGGCCGCGCGCGAAATGCGTCACAGGGTCGGCGCATTCCTGGGGTCGGAACAAGCGATGCCATGGCTAGGCACGTTCCACTCCGTGGGCGCCAAGATCCTGCGCATGCACGCGGAGCTTGTGGGGTTGAGACAAAACTTCACGATTCTTGACAACGATGATCAGTTGCGCCTGCTCAAGCAATTGCTGCAGGCGGAGAATCTCGACGACAAACGCTGGCCGGCGCGCGGGCTGGCGAGTTTGATCGATGGATGGAAAAATCGGGGCGTTGATCCGAAGAGCGTGCCGCCGAGTGAAGCTGCGGGGTTCGCCGCGGGTAAAAGCGCCGCCCTCTACGAAAGCTATCAGACGCGATTGAAGGCGCTCAATGCGGTGGACTTCGGCGATCTCTTGCTCGAGCCGTTGCGGTTGTTGCGCGAACAGAGCGACGTTCTAGCGACCTTCCATCGGCGGTTCCGCTATATCCTGGTCGACGAGTATCAGGACACGAATGTCGTCCAGTATCTCTTTCTGCGGCTGCTCGCCCAGGCCAACGGCAATCTGTGCTGCGTCGGCGATGACGACCAGTCGATCTACGCGTGGCGCGGCGCGGATGTGGAGAACATCCTGCGCTTCGAAAAGGATTTCCCGGGCGCGAGGGTGATCCGCCTCGAACGCAATTATCGATCGACCGGACACATTCTCGCTGCCGCCTCGGGATTGATCGCCCACAATCGCAGCCGGCTCGGAAAGACGCTGTTCACGGACAAGGCCATGGGCGACCGGCCGACCGTCGCGGAGGGATCGGACAGCCAGGAGGAAGCAAGACTGATCGGCGAGGAGATCGAAGCGGCGCAGCATAGAGGCTCGTCCCTCGACGAGATCGCCATTCTCGTGCGCGCTTCGTTTCAGATGCGCGAATTCGAGGAAAGATTTATCGCCCTGGGGTTGCCCTACAAGGTCATCGGCGGGCCACGATTCTATGAGCGGGCGGAGATACGCGACGCCTTGGCCTATCTTCGCTGCGTCGCTCAACCCGACGACGACCTCGGGTTCGAGCGCATCTACAATCAGCCGAAACGGGGCATGGGCGATGCGACCCTCGCAATTCTGCATGATTATGGTCGGCGGGCCGGTCTTTCGTTGATGCGCGCGGCCCGGTCGCTAGTCGAAACGGAGGAACTGAAACCGCGCCCGCGCCAGATCCTGCGGGGCTTGCTCGACGACTTCGACCGGTGGCGAACGCAAGCTGACCGGCTTCCCCACGAAGAACTGGCGCAGCTCGTTCTCGAGGAGAGCGGCTATATCGACATGTGGAAGGCGGAGCGCACGCCCGACGCGGCAGGTCGTCTCGATAACCTGAAGGAGCTCGTCAGGTCGATGGGCGAATTCCCCGACCTCGGCGCCTTTCTTGAGCATGTCTCGTTGATCATGGACGTGGACAGCGGCGATGACGGCGAGCGCGTTTCAATCATGACCCTTCATGCGGCGAAGGGACTTGAGTTCGATCTCGTCTTTTTGCCGGGCTGGGAGGAGGGGCTGTTTCCGAACCAACGTTCGCTGGACGACAATGGCCTCGCCGGGCTCGAAGAGGAGCGCAGGCTGGCGTATGTCGGGCTTACTCGGGCGCGACGGCAGGCCAAGATCTACTACGCTCTCAACCGGCGCGTTCGCGGCTTATGGCAGGCTTCCATCCCGTCGCGGTTCATTCAGGAATTGCCCGCCGACCACGTGGAGATCGATGAATCCGCCGGGGCCTCGGATCGCGCCTATGGCTCCTGGCCGTCCGCGAGCGCGGATCGAGGCTTTGCCTCCCGCTATGACACGCCGGGCTGGCGCCGCGCCGAGGCGCGACAGCGGGAATGGAGCGAGGGGGGCTCTCGGGCCCCGCGCTTTTCGAGCCCGGTGTTCGAGGTCCAAAGGCAGGCTTCGACTTCTTCGACCTTCCGCGCCGGATCGCGGGTGTTCCACACCAAGTTCGGTCCGGGCGCCGTAGTCGCCGTGGACGGGTCGAAATTGACGGTCGATTTCGACAAGGCCGGACGGAAATTGGTGATGGACAGTTTTGTCGCCGCCGAGAGTTAGCGTGCGGAACGTCGGGGCGCCAATTTCTGGCGCCGATCGCGCCATTTCAATGGGTTAGGCGCCAAAACTTGTCACGCTTTAAGATATTTATACATTGGTTATATGGTCCATTGATCAGCCCCGTCGCACACGCCGCTCGGAGTCGATTTCGGCTGGGGGCTTGAGTCTTCTAGGGCAGGCCGCAGATTGGGCGACAGCTCGCTGCAACTAACCCGCTTGCAGGAAGCGCTCGGCGTAGATCGAGGCGCGCTCGCGCTCGCGTTCCGGATCAATCCCGAACTCTCCGGGGTGGTAGCAGTTGACGCCGTAGCCGCCATTTGGCGCTCGGGCGACTTTCGCAGCGACGGCCGCACGCGCCTCGCTTGTGAACTCGAGATCGAACGTATTGTAGATCTGTGCGATCGTTCCGACCGGGTCCGCGATAAGCGAGCGGTATCGCACATGCACGAGCCGAGAGCGCAGCGGGAAGGTTGTGTCGTCTGCGAGTTTGACCATGCGCCGCATCCCGTCCTGCCAATAATCGGCGACCTTGCGGCCGATCTCGTGTCGGTCGATCGCGGTCGTGAAGGGCGCGCGTAGCAGCTCGGTCAGGCGAGCGGCGGAGACGAGGACATGACCTGGATCGCGGTGCACGAGCACAAGTCTCGCGTCAGGAAACACACGGGCAAGCGCATCGAACGAGAACACGTGCTCGGGCGACTTGAGTATCCAACGGCGCGGCGCCTCGTCTCGACCTTGGAGATGACGGAGGAATCGCGCGAGGAATCGGTAGCCCTCGTCAAAACCGGACGCGTCGAGCCATGCACGGTAAGAGGGCGCACGATAGACATCGTCAAAGCGTGGGCTGCGAAACACCTGGCTTGTGAATTCGATGCATTCTTCCGGGGCGTCCGGCTCAATCGGGTGAAGGCTTCTGATCCCCGGCGAGAGCCGGTTGAAGATTTTAAGCTGCAACTGCACCTTTCTGCGCCCGGCACCCCACTCAGCCGCCCGATGCTTGGGATAGGGGTAGATCGCCTCCCAAATACGCGGCGCCCGATTGACGGGGTCCTCAGCCAACAATCCGTGCAGAAAAGTGGTCCCGCTGCGCGGCAGGCCTGCGATGAAGATCGGGGGCGCCAGCGGCCGCCTCACGATCGCGGGATCCTCGCGCTCCGCGTTCGCGAAGATCAGAAGCGTTGAGAGCATCCGCTTTAAGTCCCAGCTTGCCGCGAGTCGCCCGAAGGGCGAAAGCGAAGCCTCCTTGCGGAGGCTCGATATCAAGGCGGCGAGCGCTTCATTGAGGTGAGGGTCAGCGAGCGACGCGGCGTCGGCGTCAAGGCGCGTCGACTTCACCGCTGCGGCGATCAGCGTCTCGGGCGCTAGCCCGCTTTCGTCGTCGCCAAACAGAGCGCCGGCGAGGCGGTTTGCTGCGGTGGCTATCAAAGTGCGACATCGCTCCGATCGTGAAAAGCGCTTGCCACTTAGGGATTCCAAGCGAAAACCTCAACCCGGTTGCCTTTTTAAGGCCCGACATTCACGTGCCGTTAAGCCTACACGGGCTCACGTCGTTTGCTTAGCCCAGATCGCGGGAAATCCGTCGATTGTGATTTGGCTCGCCTCCAAATAACCTCGCGGATGTCGGATGGGAGCGCAAAGATTGCTGCATCGTAGCCCCCGGCTGCATGACCTCGCCTCGTTTCCCGTCGCTGTCGTCACAAAGAAGTAACGAAAAGATCATGAGGTCGTCGCAGTCGGCGCACGATGTTACCGAGAATGTCGTGCTCGGGATTAGAGACGTGACGAGTCGTGGCTCCAATCGGACCAGAAATGGGCATTGATTTTGAAGAGGTTGGTGGGCTCGTTGCACCCTGGCTCTCGGCGATTTGCATCGTCGCGAGCATTCTAGGCTCTATTGCCGCTCTGGGGGCGGCGTGGGCCACGCGCTGGTTCCTGCGACTGCGAGCGCCGGCCCCTCCGGCAACGTGGCCGGACATCTCGATCCTGAAACCGCTCTATCGAGCCGAAGCTCAACTTTCTCAGAATATCGACACGTTTTGTCGTCAGGACTATCCTAGCAAAGTCCAACTTGTTTTTGGGGTGCAGGATCCGGAGGACAGCGCGATCCGCGTCGTAAGGTCCCTTATCGCGCGCTATCCCGAGATGGATATTCAACTGGTCATTGACGGCGCGATGCACGGCAGCAATCGCAAGGTCTCCAACCTCATCAATATGGCCGAGGTCGCTCGTTACGCTGTCATTGTGGCCGCCGATAGCGACGTCGCTGTCGGCCCCGACTACCTGCGCACGTTGGCGGCCGCGTTGGGAGAGCCTGGCGTCGGGGCGGCCACCTGCCTCTATTGGGGCCGATCAACCGGCAGCTTCTGGTCGCGGCTCTCCTCGCTGGCCGTCAACGATCATTTTCTCCCGACCACGATCCTTGGTCTTGCGATTGGGCTGGCGCGGCCCTGTCTCGGCGCGACGATCGCCCTGACGCGGGAAACGTTGACGCGAATCGGCGGTTTCCAGACGGTTGCAAACCGACTGGCCGATGATTACGCGATCGGCGATGCGGTGCGGAAGATCGGACTTAAGGTGGTCGTCTCCCCAATGCTGGTCGTTCACTCATCCGAAGAGGGATCGCTCCGCGAAGTCGTACGGCACGAGTTGCGTTGGGCGCGCACCATTTTCACTATCGATCCGATAGGTTATATCGGCAGCGGATTGACCCACGCATGGCCGTTGGCCCTCATCGGGGCCGCGCTTCGGGGTTTTGACGGTCTGGGGGTGGCGGCCATTTTCTGTGCGCTGGCGTGTCGGCTGTTCTTGAAACATCGGCTTGCCCGCCAATTTGAGTTGCCAGATCCGAGCTATGCTCTCCTCTTCGTCCGAGACATCCTCTCGTTTGCGATTTATCTGGCCAGCTTCTGGTCAACCAAGGTCGCTTGGCGGGGACAGGATTTCGCGGTCGCCCGAGATGGAACGCTCCTGGCGACCGTAAGCTCTGGTTCGTCCCGGCATCTTGTGGAAAGGCAATGATTTAATGCGGACGCTGTTTCTTCAGGCTCCTTCTTTCGACGGGTTCGACGGGGGCGCGGGCGCTCGTTATCAGACGAAGCGCGAGGTCGCCTCGTACTGGTATCCGACTTGGCTCGCCCAGCCCGCAGCCCTCGTGCCGGAGAGCAAGCTGATCGACGCCCCGCCCCATGGAATCACGCTCGCGGAAGTCACGGGGCAAGCCAAGGACTTCGACCTTGTCGTCGTCCACACCTCCACTCCCTCATTCGCCTCGGACATCAAGACGATCGCGGCGCTTAAGGACGCCAATCCAAGGCTCAAGGCCGGGCTGATCGGGGCCAAGGCCGCCGTTGATGCGGAAGGAACGCTCAAGGCCGCGCCCGTTGTCGATTTCGCGGCGCGGAACGAGTTTGACTTCACCATCAAGGAGGTCGCCGAGGGCCGGGATCTGAAGTCGATCCTCGGCCTCACCTACCGCGACGCCAGCGGCCAGATTCAGCACACGCCCGATCGGCCGATCCTTGAAAATATGGATGATCTGCCGTTCGTGACGCCGATCTACAAGCGTGACCTGAACATACAGAAGTATTTCGGCGGCTATCTCCTGCACCCCTACATGTCCTTTTACACCGGGCGCGGCTGCAAATCGCGGTGCACGTTCTGTCTCTGGCCGCAGACGGTTGGCGGGCACCACTACCGAACGCGATCTGTCGGCCACGTGATCGAGGAGATGAAATGGGCGAAGGCGGCCTTTCCGGAGGTCAAGGAGTTCTTCTTCGACGATGACACGTTCACAGATAATCTGCCGCGCGCCGAGGCGATCGCCCGCGAACTCGGAAAGCTTGGGGTCGTCTGGTCATGCAACGCCAAGGCCAACGTGCCGCGCGCCACGCTCAAGGTTTTGCGCGACAACGGCCTGAGGCTCTTGCTGGTTGGCTATGAGAGCGGCAACCAGCAGATCCTGCACAACATCAAGAAGGGCATGCGCGTCGACGTCGCCAAGCGCTTCGCCAAGGATTGCCGCGAGCTCGGCATCAGGATCCACGGGACGTTCATCCTGGGGCTGCCCGGCGAGACGAAAGAGACGATCAAGCAGACGATTGAATTCGCCAAGGAAGTGAACCCGCACACGCTTCAGGTTTCGCTGGCCGCGCCTTATCCCGGCACGTTCCTTTACAAGCAGGCGCTGGAGAACGGTTGGCTGGACGACGCCAACGGGGACCTCGTGAACGAAGAGGGGAGGCAAATCGCCCCTTTGAACTATCCAGGCCTAAGCCACACGGAGATCTTTGATTCGGTCGAAACCTTCTACCGCAGCTTCTATTTTCGCCCGGGTAAGATCGCGTCGATCCTCGGCGAGATGGTTAGGAGCCCTGAGGTGATGAAGCGGCGCCTTCGCGAAGGGGCCGAGTTCTTCCGCTTCCTGCGCGACCGGCACGAGACGGCGCACTGAAATATCTGATCGTCACCGCAGACGACTTCGGCCTCGCCGACGAAGTCAACGAGGCCGTCGAGCGCGCGCATGTCGAAGGCGTGCTCACGACCGCGAGCTTGATGGTCGGCGCGCCGAGGACGGCGGCGGCGGTCGCCCTAGCCAGGCGACTGCCAAGTCTCAAGGTGGGTTTGCATCTGACGCTGACCGACGCGGAGCCCGTGCTCCCCGCCACGGCCGTGCCGGATCTCGTCGATGCCCGCGGTCGGTTTCGATCGGATATGGCGCGCGCCGGGGCGGCGATGTTCTTTCTGCCCCGCGCGAAGCGCCAGATGCGGGCCGAGGTCCGCGCTCAGTTCGAAGCCTACCGTGCGACGGGCCTTCCGCTCGACCATGTCACCGGACACAAGCATTTTCATCTGCACCCTTCGATCTCGTCGGTCATTCTTGAGCTTGCGAAGGAATTCGGGAACCCGCCGGTTCGGACGCCCCTCGAGCCGCGCGGAGTGCTGGCGCGGATCGAGACCCAGGAACCCTCGCATATTTCGGTCTTTCGCGCCGTCGCGCGCCTCCAGCGTGAGCGTTTGAGGCGGGCCGGCGTGCCGGCGCCCGATCACGTATTCGGGCTCGCCTGGAGCGGCGCGATGACGCAATCGCGCCTCTCGGGCCTGATCGCGCATCTGCCGGAGGGAGTAAGCGAGATTTACGCCCATCCCGCTACGTCCGGCAGGTTCCCCGGCGCTGCGCCTGACTATCGCTACGAGGAGGAACTCGCCGCGCTCCTGTCGCCCGATCTTCGCCGCCAGTTGAACGAGGCTGGCATTGCGTCGGGAGGATTTGCTGATGCGGCAACCCTTCGCCGCGGCGCCGCCGCGAGCAGTAAGAGGCCGCGGGGCGTGGCGTGAGGGGGTGAGTTGCGTCGGGCGCGCCGGCCCCGCCGATTTGTATTTTTTTGGCGAGGTCGCTGTCTTAGAGTCGGATTCTCTGTCGTTCCGACGTCCCCGCTCGCGCGCTTAGCCGAAATCCGGGCGACGGCCGGCCGATCAAATGGGTGTCGCCTTGACCAGTAATCTTCAGATTCTGCTCGACCATCGGCCAACCGGCAAGGTCTCGCCGAACAATTTTCGCTTTGTCGAAGCGCCGGTTCCTCGGCCGGGCGCGGGCGAGGTCTTGGTGCGCCATTCGTTCCTGTCGCTCGACCCGTACATGCGCGGGCGGCTCAGCGACGCGAAATCCTACGCCAAGCCACAAGACGTCGGCGCAGTCATGGGCGGCGGCACGGTCGGCGTTGTCGAAGCCTCGAACAATCCGCGTTTCAAGGTCGGCGATAGCGTGGTGGGCATGGGTGGCTGGCAGCGCTATGGGCTGAGTAGCGGCGCCGATCTCAGGGTGGTCGATTCAAAGGCCACGCCCATCCAGGCCTATCTCGGTGCGCTCGGGATGCCCGGAGTCACGGCTTGGTATGGCTTGAACACAATCATTGCGCCGAAGAAGGACGAGACGATGCTGGTTTCGGCGGCGACTGGCGCGGTCGGCTCCGTCGTCGGCCAACTTGCGAAGATCGCCGGAGCGCGAGCTGTCGGTATTGCGGGCGGCAAAGAGAAATGCGCCTACGCCGTGAACGAGCTCGGCTACGACGCCTGCGTCGACCACAAGTCGGCGAACTTCGCCGCCGAGCTCAAGGCGTCGCTGCCGAACGGAATCGACGGCCTGTTCGAAAACGTCGGCGGCGAGCCGTTTCAGCAGGCGTTGGGCAGGCTCAATGATTTCTCCCGGGTCGCGATCTGCGGGCTCATCGCCTCTTATGAAGGGGCGGCGACGGCGTTGCCCGATATGCGTATCTTCCTCGTCAAGCGCTTTAAGATGGAAGGCTTCATCGTCTCGGATCATATGGACCTCTGGCCGCAGGCGATCCACGAACTCGCCTCGCTCGCGGCGGCTAGGAAGCTGACTTGGCGTGAGACAATCCGAGAGGGTCTCGAAAATGCGCCCCAGGCGTTGGTCGACCTTCTGCAGGGGCAGAATTTTGGCAAGATGCTGATCAAGGTGGATTGAGACCCCGGATTGCCGGCGGGACATGGTTTTCAGCCAAGGCGAGTTAGCCCGAGCGCTCGTTGTTGAGTTGCGCTCAAGAGGCCGCTCCCCTATTTAGCCTCCATGAAGCTCGGCGATTGGCTCAAGCGCAAATCAGGTGACGCGCGCGGATTTCGCCCGCCGCATCGGTGTTTCGCCTGGCGCGGTGACACTCATCTGCCGCGAACAGGGGTCGTGGCTGTCGCGTGAAACCGCCGAGCGGATCGTGGCCGAGACGCAGGGAGCCGTCACGCCGAACGATTTTCTCGCCGGAGCGCCGCCGGCGCTTAAAGGATTCGACATGCATAATCCCGTCGCTGACGCCGTCGAGGCCTTCGCTCGCGGCGAGATCGTCGCCGTCACTGACGATGACGATCGGGAGAACGAGGGCGACCTGATCGTCGCGGCCTCGCTCTGCACCACCGAGAAGATGGCCTTCATCATCCGAAATTGCTGCGGCATCGTGTGCGTGCCCCTGACCGGCGACGATGCGCGCCGGCTGAACCTCGCGCCGATGGTGGCGGTCAACGACGCGCCGCTCGGCACCGCCTTCACGGTGTCGGTCGACGTGCGCCATGGATTGACGACGGGCATTTCGGCCGAGCAGCGCACCAACACGGTGCGCGCCCTCGCCAACCGCAATATGGGCGCGAGTGATTTCGTCCGGCCGGGCCATGTCTTTCCTCTCGTCGCCAAGGACGGGGGCGTGCTCATGCGCTCGGGCCACACCGAGGCCGCAGTCGACCTCTGCAAGCTTGCGGGTCTGCCGCCCGTCGCCGTCATCTGCGAACTCGCCAACGACGACGGCACGGTGATGGTGGGGCCGCAGATCGACGCCTTCGCGGAAAAGCACAAGATCAAGCGGATCTCGGTCGCCGACATGATCGCCTACCGGCAGGCGCGCGAGAAGCTGGTCGAGCGGGTCGCTTCGTTTCCGGTTGAGACGCCCATCGGCCCGCTTCAGGGTTACGCTTATCGCACGCCCTTCGACCCGGTCCTCCACTTTGCTTTCGTCCACGGGTCGGTCGGCGATGGGCGGGAGATGCCGGCGCGGCTCCATCGCGCTGATATCTTGAGCGATATCTTCGGCTCCGGCCCCATCCCCAAGGTGTTGAGCCGGTTCAGGGCGGAGGGCCGCGGCGCGCTGATCTATCTGCGCGACGGGGCGGCCGGCGTGCCGGCCAATCTGGCGGGCGCTCATCCGACCGGCTCCGACGACGCGCGCGAGAGCGAGTGGCGCGAGATCGGCCTCGGGGCCCAGATCCTGCGCGACCTCGGCGTGACCTCGATCCGGCTGCGCACTGACAATCCCCGCACCTATGTCGGCCTTTCTGGCTTCGGCATCGAGATCGCGGCGGTCGAGCCGCTCGATGGCTGAGCTTGAGCCGGCTGCAACTGGAACGGGAATTCCTTAGACAGTAAACGCCAGTAAACGCGCCTAAACGCTAGAGGGTTCGGCGTTTAAGTGAAGGCATAACCTGCGTTTGGAGATAGTTCGCGCGTTCAGTCGGCGTTACTTTGGCGAGGGCGTTAGATGTGGCCTCGAAGGTGCGTGGCTCGGCTTTTTGGACGAGCGTTTTCAGCTTGGCGAAGAGTTGTTCGATTGGGTTGAGATCGGGCGAATATTTGGGAAGGAAGACGAGGCGCGCGCCAGCAGCCCGGATGGCGATCCGGTTTAGGCTCGACGGGCTGGGCTTCAGATGCCCGCGAAGCTCGCTCTCTCCGCACGCACTCGACCACGAAACGGCGCATGCTTCGACCACATAGGCGTAGTTGAGCATGGCGTTGATCAGATGCGAGGCGTGCTTCGAGCCGAGAAATTCGGCGCCTTTGTGCCAGTTGGCAAACCTGCCATGAGTGCGGAAGATCGCCGCAATTGCGCTCGCGGAGGCCTAGATCGCGGAAGGATCGCCAGTAGGCCGCCGCGATGCGGGCTTCGATCGTGAAGATTCGGCCACGACGCGCTTCGTCGAGCCTCAAGCTCCAGGGCTGTTTGCCGATCGCCGGAACGCCCTCGGCGGACGCCTTGAGTTTCGCCCTCACAATGGTCCGCGCGACCGCATATCTGGCGCACGATGTTATCGCCTCCCCGGTAAGGAATTCGGGATTGACATCTGACCCGATACCTGTCGCAAAGCAGCAATCGAAAGCACCGCACCACTTACCATCAGGAGATAGGCCGGCGCTAAGTAACGGACGAAAAGCGCCGGAAACGATGTGGTGTCAATAAGGACGATCAGCGCCACGCGTTCGAGGACCAAGACCCAACTTACAAGGGCAATTACGAAGCACACGTTCCGCACCGCTCTTTTCCAATACACTAAAGCGGAAACGAGAAAGGCGATAAACCCAACCGCTAAGATCGGCAGATATATCCATTTATAGTAGATTGGCGCGGCGGCAAGTATTCGCTTAAAGAAACGGTCAAGTGGCGACACCTTAGAGGTCGGATCCGTCGCCGAACCGGCCTGATCGATATAGACCTGGCCCTTCTCCAAATCAAAGCCAAACGGTGACGCACGAAGTTCCTTGATTGTTTTGCTAACCATTGCGCCTTCGGAGTTTCTAAAGACGACCTCGCAGTTATCATTGCAAAGGGTAGTCAGAGAAAATCTTTGGTTTGACGCTTCTTTGTCTTGAAAGTATTGTGCTATGTCTGGGCTACTCCGCCGTTCTAAGTTAAAACTCACAGCATGATCCGAAGGAGACCTCACCTCGACCGTAATCCAGTCGGCTTTGGATCTGTAATACCAACCTGATATGGTATCATTAGGTCGATAAGGCTTGATAGATGGTGAATACAGCGGATAATTTAAGAAACGTAAAGCTCGCGCGAGAGCAAACTCACTGCTCGGGATCCAGTAGTGATGGTACATAGGTCGATTATGTAAACTTAGAAGTAGGCGGAACGCATCGGCGTAACGTGGCAACATCTGTCTGATGACATCCGGCCATTTAACTGGCGGCATTTCCGCGACCAACTGCGGCTTGCATTCCAGTTTCCCATCATTGCATGCAGCCGAGATCTCATCAGCGAGTCGCCCGAAAAACGCCGATGCAGCGCTTGGCGAAGAATATTGGCCCGTTGACGCAGCAGCATCGCGAAGGGCCCAAAGGAACCACCCCGCGCCAATTTCGCCGCACGAACCGGGGCGGTAACGACAACCCATATTCACCCATGGCTTGCGGGGCCCGTCGAAAAACGGAGCCAGTGAAGCAAACGCCGGGCTAACACTCTCGACGCGTTGCATCGCCGCGTGGGTGATTGAGACAAAAGGTTTGGTGCCACCGGAGCGGACGCTATCGATCGCGCGTAGAGCACGTTGGAAGTTCTTTTCCTTCACGTCTACCCCGACGAATTTTCCATAAGCTAGCCCGTTAGCCGAATAAAACCCGATCTGCATCGAAATGAAAACACCAACAGTAATAGTGAGTATCCCAGCAAGTCCGCGAAGCGCACGATCTTTGAACAGGGCATTCGGGTGGCGAAGCATGTCCCATTGTTGGTCAATCAACCTAAATATGGCGAAGAACACCATGAGTCCCAGTCCAGGGACAATCCAGACTCCTTCTTCGCGCGTTAGCCAAAACCATCCTAGACCCGCGCCGGCGAGGGCAGCATAAAGACGTCGATAGCGAGTGCCTACCGGGCAAAATAGTGGCCAGACCACCAACCCGAGGACAAGCAAGGTTTGGCCACCGTAGATTTCCTCCCGACTCACGCTGCGAATCCTAAACGAAATCGGATGCCACAGGAGCAACGTAAATAATATTAATGAAATTGAACAATTGCGAATAAAGCGGCTGCAAATATTTACAAATGATATGACCGTAAAGCAATGAAAGAGTGCAAGACCTAAGGATATAGGGATACCTAGCCAGCTATTTATAGCAAGAAACCCTGGAAATCCAGGACCCTTCATTAAAGTAAATTGGCTAAAGTCTCCGAGCCAATTACCCTCGGCGAGCGACTGCCCCAAGTTCATGAATAAGCCGTCGTCGTGGACAGCAAATGGCTTCAGTTGCATCGGTAAGTGCAGCATGATTATTATATAAATCACGCACGATCCGACTACATATGAACTTATGACCCAGTTTGGTGTTTGTAAAACCACAAATTGAATCGCGCGCCCAGCGGGCTCGCGGAGTTCATTAACACCAAAAGAGGCGTCCTTCATCCCTCACATACTCACAGCTTTGACAAATTGATCGGTAATTATTTACCTGTGAACAATTTCTATTGTAATAATAGTTATCATTCAGCCATCACAAGAAGGTTTACGAAAAATAGTAATCGTGTCCTGATAGAGCCCTGCTTCAAATTTCCGACCGTCGTCATCCCAGCGTTGGACCTGATTCTCCACAACCATACCGTTTGATTGAAGAAATTCCTTTACGTCCGAAGTTCTAACATCGCTGCGCCAGCCCCCAGTTGCGCCACCAACCGAGCCGTGCTGAATGAGCCCTATTGCTCCTGGCTTGAGCACTCGCGCAAGTTCAATCAAATACGATTTGAACTGCTGCTTGTTGATGTGAACGAAAACATCAAACGACCAGACGGCGTCGACAGAACTGCTCGCTATTGATGATAGATTATCGCCGTTACCCACTTCAAATCTCGCATTATGATACTTATGAAAGCGGCGTTCGCATTCGCGCACGCTCGCCTCTGAGATATCTATACCGATCAGGTGATCACATCTTTTGAGTAAATACTCCGTCCAACGTCCGGCGCCAGGACCAATTTCCAAGATTGCTGATCGATTAGCGAAATTTTTGTCCATAAACGTCTTCACTACAGAGCCCTTCCACTCGGGGCTTAGTGTCCATTCTTCGCCGCCTGCGGCCCAGTTCCAGTTCTCCCAGATATGCTTGTTGGCTGAATTACTATTTACGCCTGGAAGATTTTTCTTAACGCGTAACGATGCAGCTCTCGCGTAGCACGACTCGGCGATGGCGCTTGCTACGTAATAGGAGCCCATCAGCAAAGGCCAAAGGAGCCCGTTGTCTCGAACCATGATGCCGACGAGCCGCAACTTTGAGAGGAAGCCAAGACGCGTCCGATTCTCAATGAGGTCTTTCACTATACGCACCTCTTCTGTGGATCGTCAGGAGAAGGTTGCTCGGCCATCCGGCAAGCGCAATTGTTTGAACCTTATAACTAAACTCCCTTCCATCGAGCGTCGAGCCGACCAACTGGCGAAGTTCAGCCGAACCGAGAAGATTTAGATTAGCCTCGTCGGCAAAAAACGCCCGCCCCGTTCGCCGCATCAGAGCGCGGAACACCGGTTTCGGAAACCAGTGAACCAGCGGCAGCGAAGTATGGAATTCGACCGGAAACCACCGATTCGGCGTCGTCAGGAATGCGCATTTTCGAGCCACGCGCGCGCATTCGGTCAAAAGCCTGGCCTGATTTTCCTGCCCGCCGACATGCTCAAGAACTGCGGACGAGTGAACCACGTCAAATGAAGCATCGTCGAAGGGAAGGTTTAAGCCGTCGGCGTTGATGTAGGTGAGCCCCGGGTAGACGCTCTCTAGAAAACTGGCGTCCTCGATCCCAACAGCGGTGATTTTGCTTTTATGAGGGTACCACGCCTCAACGTAATTTGAGCTCGAATAGCTTTGGTCGGAGGTCGCCCCTACATCCAGAAGCGTGTCCTGCGGTTGGACGCCGGTCATTTCAAGAAAGCGGCGATACATACGGATGCGCTGGAAATGAGCTAGCTTGATCGCCACACCGTCCGGAGCAGCAATGTTGTATTGCCTATTCGGTTTCTTTGTCACCTGGGAAGACCCAGTTTAGTGAAACAACATAACTGATCAGAGCCATGAACAAAGTATTCAAGACGGACATCGCGAGCGGCGGCATATGAAAATACGTCGTTGCGATCTGAGCCGCTAGGCCTGAAAGGACGGCGCAGCCGACTTGCAGCACCAGGTATCGTGGCAGGGCTGTTGAATGAGAGTGGCGTCCGCGAAAAGACCAGTTGCGTTGGAGAAGATATCCTATCCCGAGTGCGCTGACGTATGCTAGCATGCTGCTTGTAAACGGCCTGAGACCGCCGACGCTTACCAACGTGAGAACAACAATAAAAAAAAACCGGCCAATCCGGTGCCGACGAGAAGAAATCGAGCCTCGCGTCTCTTCAACACTATGTCAACAGAACCTCTCATACGATTAAATCTCAGCATAACTGACGTCGTGTGTGGAACGTTGCAGCGGAATTGTGAGCACGCCGAGAAGAAAAGCCGAAAAAAATGTCTGAAGTCCGATCACGATCGCTGTAAGCCCCGCGGCTGCGCTTCGCGGTGCGAAGGGAGTCGTGATTGGGCCAAACCCGCCGTGCGCCCAGACGGAAAACGCTGATCCAAATAATGCGACCCCCGCAATGATAAATGCTACAGCCAACCAAACTAACCGGTCTGTAGTTACGTGTTCTACGAGCGCGCGCGCGCGACGGCTGTCCGGCAGGATACCTGTAACGGTCGCGTAATAACGCGAAATAATACTGAAGGTGATAAGTTGAGTGCCGACGACGATCATAAAGCAGGCGGCTATGAAGGAATCGAGATCAAGGACAACATTGTTCTCAAGGTGCAGCGGTCCGAGCGCCAAAAGGCTGCCCAGGAAAGCCCCGAAGACAACCATACACATCCCCGGAAGCATAAAAAGCCAGCGCGGGCTATATACCAATAGAAATTTCAGATGCCGCCAGCCGTCGCGCCAGGTTCTGAGGTGGGGTCGTCGACTTCGTCCGTCACGCTTCAGGGCGACAGGAACCTCAACAATCTTTAGCTTAGCCAAGGCACTTCGCACCACCATCTCGCTTGCGAATTCCATCCCGGCGGTTTGAAGGCCGAGCGTTCGGATCGAATCGGCCCGAAATGCGCGCAAGCCACAGTGGAAATCGCCCGCCGAAATGCCGAAAAATAGTCGACCTAGAAAGCTCAGAACAGGATTCCCGAGATAGCGATGCAAGAATGGCATGGCACCCGGCGCAATGCCTCCTATGAAGCGGTTGCCCATTACTAAGTCGGCGCCTCGGCGAAGTTGCACGAGAAACGCGTCAAGAGACGAAAAGTCGTAGCTGTCGTCAGCGTCACCCACCACAATGTAGCGGCCTCGCGCCGCCATAATGCCGCCAAGAAGTGCGGCGCCATACCCTCTTCTCGGCACGCTTATGATCCGTGCCCCATGAGCATTTGCGATCTGACGCGAACCGTCCGTACTGCCGTTGTCTGCGACCACCACCTCCCCTCTGACGTCGGCTCGCTTGAGAAAAGCTTCCGCCTTCTCGATGCAAAGCGCGATCGTTTCCGCCTCGTTGAGGCACGGCATCACGATGCTTAGCTCGAAGGTCTCGCGCTCCGCTTCTGACCTTGTCGAATCGCCGCGAGGTCGGTCAAAATAGAGCTGAGCTGACAACGCGGGCGCGCTGTCGCTGCTCGCGCTATTCGATTGAACCAATTGGGACCTCGCTGTCACGCGGGGTGGCGGATTAGCACGCGGGCTGTCTGGCTTCAACCGATCTTCGCCGGATGCAGGGCTCCGAACTCCGGTTAAGCGGGATTTACGAGTTGCGGAAAGGCTGAATCCATAGGGCTCCTGATTCGGAGCCTGCCTGATGGAGATGTCGCCGTACGAACCCCCGCGGCCTTCGCGGTTGCGGCTTCTGCTGGACCACTTTTCCCGGATCGAGGACAAACGAGTCCGGAAGGGGTGGCGCACAAGCTGAACGAGATTCTGCTGCTCTGCGTCTACGCCACGATCGCCGAATGCGACAGTTTCGACGCCATTTTCGACTGGGGAGTTCCCCCGGGGCGCTGGCTCAACATCATGGTGAACCGCATCGATCCGGACCTGTTCGCCGCGTGTTTTACGGACTGGGTCCGCGCCTGGCCCGAACCTCTCGACGCGATCGCCATCGACGGCAAGACCGTGCGCAGCAGCCACGCCGGGCCAAGGGACGGGCCGCGCTGCATCTGGTCTTAAGCTTTCACCACGAACAGCCGTTTGGTTCTCGGGCAGGAGGCGGTCGACGACAAAACCAACGAAACGAGCGCCATCCCTCTGTAGCGGGCGGCAAGGGCCCGGCCGCTCTCTTTCGTTTGTTTTCCGAATCGAGCCGTTTCAAAGGGTTACGTCCGGTTCAAATAAGAAAAATCCGCACCCGCCGCGACCTCTCGCCTGGGTTGTGTCTCCTGCCGGTCCGGGCAGCGCTCGACGTCCGCGCACGGTCCGCGCCGCGAGGCGTGAATTGGATTTGGTCCATACACAATCATCTACCGTATATTGCGGATTTTGACAATCTTTTGTCGCTGCCTTCCGCCGACCCTGATTGCGGACGCCCGGATCGCGCTCACGAGCGCCAGCGCCGTCGATCGATCGCCTGATCACAGGCTCTTGAGCCGTCCGCCCTTGCCTCATGCGGCGGAGGCGGCCAAAGAGACAGCCTTCCATGTCCGCATCCTCCCCTGACACAAGCCCCGGCGGCGTCCTCGCGGCCGAAGAGGTCCTGCAGCATCCAGCGACGCTCCGCGACCTGCTCAAGGTCCGGTCTTATGTCTGGTTCTGGATCGGCCGGCTCTGCGCCACTCTCGCCGTCCAGGTCCAGGCGATCGCGCTCGCCTGGCAGGTCTATGCGGTCGCGCGCCAGTCCTCGTCGGTCAGCGAGGCGGCGTTAGCGGTCGGCATGCTGGGCCTGGCGCAATTCCTGCCGATGTTCGCGCTGACCCTGTTCGCTGGCCACGCCGCTGACATCTACGACCGGCGCAAGATCATGATGGCGGGTCTTAGCGTGCAGTTCGTCACCTCCGCCCTGTTTGTCGCGATGGTCGCCGGCGGCGTCGGCCGTCTCTGGCCGATCTATGGCGTAGCGGCTCTGTTCGGCTGCGCGCGCGCCTTCTATACGCCGTCGAGCGCCGCGCTCGCGCCGACCCTGGTCGAGCGCCGGCTCATCCCGCGCGCCATCGTTCTGAATTCGGCCGGCAATCAGATGGCGACGATCATCGGCCCGGCCGTCGGCGGGCTTCTCGTGGCGGCTTCGCCCGTCGCCGCTTTCGTCGCGTCGGGCGTTCTATGCCTGGCCTCGGTCTTGACCCTCCTTCTCGTGGCGTCGCCGCCGCGCCAGCCGCGCCCGACCGCCTCGCGCTGGGCGCTGATCGCCGAGGGCCTCAACTATGTGTGGACGACCAAGGTCGTGCTCGGCGCCATCAGCCTCGACCTGTTCGCGGTTCTCTTGGGCGGCGTCACGGCGCTCTTGCCGGTCTACGCCCGCGACATCCTGCATGTCGGGCCGCAAGGTTTTGGAATCCTGCGCGCGGCTCCGTCGGCCGGCGCCATCGCCTTCGGCCTCGTGCTCGCGACCTGGCCGCCGAAGTCGCGCGTGGGCCTGAAGATGTTCGCCGCTGTAGCGATCTACGGGCTCTCGACCCTGGTCTTCGCTTTGTCGCGCTCGATGGTGTTGAGCGTCGCTGCGCTCGCGACGCTCGGCGCGGCCGACATGGTCTCGGTCTTCGTGCGTCAGAGCCTTGTGCAGATCGTGACGCCCGACGCCATGCGCGGCCGCGTCTCGGCGGTGTCGAGCCTGTTCATCGGCGCCTCGAACGAGCTGGGCGAATTCGAATCCGGCGGCATGGCGCGCCTGCTCGGCCCAATCGGCTCAGCGATCTTCGGCGGCTGCGGCGCGATCGTGGTCACTCTGCTATGGGCCTGGCTTTTCCCGGCTTTGCGCAAGGCGGATCGGTTGGAGTAGGTTCAAGGCATCCTTCGAGACGCGGCTTCGGCGCTCGTCAGGATGAGGGTGTGGAAAGCGAGGTGCTTCCAACCGCACGAACGTCGTCCTGAGGCGCCGCGAAGCGGCCTCGAAGGACGTTTGAGTTCGCGCGGAACGCTGGCGTCAGCTGGTTCATCCTTCGAGATGCGATGCGTTGCATCGCTCCTCAGGATGAGGTCTGGGAAATCCCGGCTCCTCTCCGAAATCGCGGCCGCCTCATCTGGATCCCCGCCTTCGCAGGGATGACAGCTGTCACGCCCGGTGTCATCCCTGCGAAGGCGGGGATCCAGGCGGCGGAACGGAAGGATGCAAGCTGGCGGGCGCTACGCCGTCTACATCATGGCCAGCCGTCGCAACGGAACTTTGTATGTCGGCGTGACGAACAATCTTGCGTCCCGCGCCTACCAGCATCGGACCGGCGAAGGCGCCGTGTTCACGCAAGCATGGCGTGACCCAGTTGGTCTGGTGCGCATTTCACTCAGACATCAACGAGGCCATTGCGCGCGAGAAGCGCATCAAGAAATGGGAGCGCCGGTGGAAACTGGAGCTGATCGAGAGCTTCAATCCCGAATGGGCTGATCTGTATGAGACGCTAAACGGGTGAGCGCTCGTCACTCGGTTCGCCCAAACCTTTCCCCTTGTCATTCCCGCGTAAGCGGGAATCCAGCGGTGGGCGCGGCGTATGTGGTTAGCTTCTCTGGATCCCCGCTTTCGCGGGGATGACAGGAAGTGCACGCGGGCGCTGCTTACTCCGCAAACTCTGCGATCGCCACGTCCGACAGGCGCTGGAAGCGGAGCGCGCTGTTGGCTTCCTCGAGGAAGCCGGTGGTCAGGCACACCATCGTCATGTCACGCGCCAGGTCGACCCAGAAATTCGTCGTGCCTGCGCCCATCGCGCCATAGGCGCCGGGAGTGGAGAGGTGGCCGGAGTAGGACGGGTGCAGGCCCTCGCCGCGCAGGAAGAAGCCTAAGCCCAGATTGGCGGGGAAGAGCGGCCAGCCTTTGAGCTCGCGCGCATACGTCCACAGGTCGTTGTGACGAGCGCCCGTGTGGACGCTGGTTGCGAGCTCGACCATCGGCTTCGACAACACCCGCTTGCCGCTCAAAGCGCCCCCCTGCCGCATGGCTTCGGCGAAGCGGAACACGTCAGCGCCTGTCGAGATGAAGCCGCCGGCCGGGATTTCGATGTCGAGGTCCGGGTTCAGGATCGCGAGCCCAAGGCCGACCAAAGCCGAGGCGTCGAACATGCCTTGGCTCTCGTCCGAAACGCGCGGCATGACGGCTCGCGCGGCGAGCGCTTTCGCGCCCAGCGCGCCGAGCGCCGTATCTGCCATGCCCAAGGGCTCGAGCAGTTCCTCCCGCGCGATGTCACGCAGCTTGCGTTTTCCTCCGTCGGCAAGCACTTCTTCCAGTCCGGCAGCGATACGGCTGCGCTGCTTGCGACCTTCGCGGTGTTCGGCGTCGGCTTCGCGGCCCGGCCGATCGGCGGCGTCCTGATTGGCCTGTTCGGCGACCGGTTCGGGCGCAAACCGGCCCTGCTTCCGACCTTCGGCCAGAAATATGCGGGGCTCACGCCCGGCGCGGCCCTGTGGTCCACCGTGCTGGCGACCATGGTCATGGGGATCACGGCTCTTCTCTCAGGCGCGCTCTCCGATGTCGTGGGCCGGCGCGCCTGTCTGCTCGCCTCCTGCGCGCTCAGTCTCGTCCTGGCCTATCCGTTCATCGGCGCCATGATCGGCGCCTCGACGGCGACGGTGATCGCGCTCCATCTTTGCTTCGCCGCTATCAACGGCCTGTTCCTCGGACCGCTCGCCTCGTCGCTGGTCGAGATGTTCCCGACGGCGAAGCGGATGACCGGGCTCACGATCGCCTACAATCTGCTGTCGATGATCTTCGGCGGCTTCGCGCCGTTCATTGCCTCCTGGCTCATCGCCACGACGGGCGAGCCCATCTCGCTCGCCTATTTCATCATGTTCGGCGCCGCGCTCTCGGGCGTCGCCATCCTGATGCTGCGAGAGACGGCGCATTCGTCGCTGCAATACATGGGGAACGCTCACCCCTCCATCAGCGCCGTCACATGCGCGGCGACCGAGCGGGACAGACCCTCCAGGTCGTAGCCCCCTTCGAGCACCGAGACGACGCGCTCATGCGCTCGCCTGCGCGCCACCTCCATGAGCTTGCGCGTCGCCCAGGCAAAGTCGGCTTCGGTGAGGTTGAGATCGCCGAGCGGGTCGCGGCGATGCGCGTCGAAGCCCGCCGAGATGATCATGAGGTCCGGCGCGAACGCCTCGATTCGCGGCAGGATCGCGGTCTCCATCGCCTCGCGGAAGGCGTCGCCGCCGTCGCCGGCGCGCAAGGGCGCATTGACGATCTGATTGTGCTCGCCCCGCTCGCCAAGCGCGCCCGTGCCGGGATAATGGGGCATCTGATGGGTCGAGGCGTAGAGCACGGTCGGATCGTCCCAGAAAATATGCTGGGTGCCGTTGCCGTGATGGACGTCGAAATCCATGATCGCGACGCGCTCCGCGCCATGCGCTTTCTGCGCGTGCCGCGCCGCGATCGCGGCGTTGTTGAAGAAGCAGAAGCCCATCGGGGTTGCGACTTCGGCGTGATGTCCGGGCGGACGGGTCGAGACGAACGCATTGCGGACCTTGCCGCTCATCACCTCGTCGACGGCGAAGACGGCGCCGCCCGCGGCGCGCAGCGCGGCCTCGAACGAGCCGGGCGACATGGAGGTGTCCGCGTCGAGCGCGGTGCGGCCGTGTTTCGGCGCCGCCGCCCGGATCGCGTCGATATAGTCCTGCGGATGGACGCGGGCGATCGCGGCCTCGTCGGCGCGCGGCGCTGAGTCACGCGCCAGCGCCTGAAAAGCCTCGCTCTCGAGCGCTCGTTCGATCGCGCGCACCCGGTCGGGCCGCTCGGGATGGCCCTCCCCCATCTCATGGGCGAGACAGGCGGGGTGGGAGATGACGAGCGTAATTCCGCTTTTCACGTCCTCAGTCGCGATTTTGCCGTCTCCCTGGCTTAAAGAAGCGCCCGCACTCTCGCGCCGGGTTCAGCGAAAGTCCATGTCGTCATAACGCATCGGAGTGGGTTATGGATCGAACCTGACGTATCCTTGAAGGCGGCGCTCTATAGGGCCTGCGCTTCACGCGCTTCGACTGGACGAAGGGATTGGCGGCGAAAGACGAGCAGGCGCGGCCATTTTGGCTGGAAAAAACGCTCGACGAGATGAGTCTCGCCGAATGGGAAAGCTTGTGCGACGGCTGCGGCCGCTGCTGCCTGGTCAAGCTCGAGGACGAGGACACGGGCGAGATTCATTTCACCGATATCGGCTGCAAGCTGCTCGACGGCAAGACGTGCCGATGCATCGACTATCCGCGCCGTCACAAGCGGGTTCCCGATTGCGTGCGTCTGACGGCGGATGTGGTGCGCCAGCTGAGCTGGCTTCCGGTCACCTGCGCCTACCGGTTGGTGGCCAAGGGCGAGGATCTGCCCCATTGGCATCCGCTGGTTTCTGGAACGCCCGACAGCGTGCGCGAGGCGGGCGTTTCGGTCAGCGGCCGCGTATGGGCGAACGAGAGCGACGTTCATCCCAAACACTGGCCGAGCCGGATCGTCAAATGGCCGAACCGCAAGCCGCGCGAACGGCGTCGATGAAGGCGCGCAAAGCCGACGCGCTCAAGCCGAGGCGCGCAAGAGACCTTCGGCCAGAAAATCATCCTTCGACTGGACGCCCGGCAGGACGAAGAAATATCCCCCGCCGATCGGCTTGATATATTCCTCGAGCCTCTCGCCATTGAGGCGCGTCTGCACGGAGAGGAAGCCCGCGGCGAGATCGGACTGAAAGCAGACGAACAACAGGCCCATGTCGAGCTGACCGGCATTCGTCACGCCGCGCGAATAATTGTAGCCCCGGCGCAGAATTCGGCTGGGGTCGGTCCCGGCGGTGCGCGGATTGGCGAGGCGGATGTGAGCGGTGAGGGGTATGCGCTTGCCGTCGGGATCGGCCGCATAGTCGGGCGCATCGTGCTCGTGCGCGTAGGTGAGCGGCGCGCCGCCCGCCTTCTCGCGGCCCATGATCTGCTGCTGCTCGACGAGCGCCGTGCGATCCCAGCGCTCGACGAACATCCGGATGATGCGGACGGCTTGATAGGTCCCCCCTGACGTCCATGCCGGCTCGTCGGCGTTCGGCTGAACCCAGACGATCTCGTTCATGAGCTTCTCATCGCTCGCGTCGAGATTGGCGGTGCCGTCCTTGAATCCGAGCAGGTTGCGGACCGTCTCCTTGCCGAGCTTCTTGATCGTATGGGGAGGCAGGAAGCCGTCGATTTTCCAGCGCAAGGAAAGAAGGTCAGGGGTGCGCCTCAGGATGTCGCGCAGCGCATGGATGTTGGTTTCGGCGGTGTTCGAGCAGAATTGCAGGGCGATGTCGCCGTCGCAGAGATGCGCCTCGAGCGCATCGTTGGGAAACTGCTCCATGGAGATGAGGCGGGTCGGCTTCAGTTTCTGCAACCCATAGCGGTCGTCGAACAACGATGCGCCGAGCGCGACGGTCACGGTCAGATTGTCAGGAAAGACGGCAGATCCGAGCAGGCCGTTGTCGGGAGGCGGGTATTTCGGGTCCAAGGTCGGCGCTTCGCCGCCTTTCATCAGAAAGGCGATCTGCTCGGTCAGAGTTCGAAACAGCCGCTCGAGCCCCGCGCGATCCTCGGCGAGCACGTCGAAGCTCGCGATCAGCGCCGCCGCCGGCTGCGGCGTCGTCACGCCTGACTGGTGCAGGCCATAGAAGAGTTGGGAATCCTGCGTGCCGTCATCGCCGGGCGGCAGAGTTTCCGCCGGCTCGGCCTTGGCCTGAGAGCCAAGCCCAAGCCCGAGGGCGCCGCCCGCCAGCCCCAACAGAAGACCGCGCCGGCCCGGCTGCGGCCCGGCTGCTCTTGCGTCTCCCTCGGAGGGCGCCGCCGCGAGGCGGCGCGCTCCCGGATCGTCGTGCGGCTTCATGGGGCGCGCGCCTCCGATCACTCGATGCCGAGGGCGCCCTTGAGCGCAGACAGGTCTTCGGCGAGCGCTGTCACCGGACCTTTGAGCGCAGTCCGGTCCTGGTCCGTCAGCTTCTCGTAGCTCTCGAAGCCGCCGTCCTTGGTCCTATACTTGGCCAGAACGCCATCGACTTTCCCGAAATTCTGCTTGAGGCGAGCGCTGAGCTTGGGATCCTGTTTCAGGATCAGGGGATTGAGGAGGGCGACGATCTTCTGCGCGCCGTCCACATTCGCCTGGAAGTCCCAAAGATCAGTGCGGCTATAGCGGTCCTCTTCGCCGGTGATCTTCTTCGAGGCGACTTCTTCGATCAGATCGGCCGAGCCCCCGACGAGATCCTTTGGCGCGATGGTGAGCCCATCGATGCGCTTCTGCAGGTCGAGCGAATCGGCCATGAGCTTGTCGGCGATCGGCGCCAGGCCGTTGGTCGACTTGTCGGTGTAGAGGCCCTTTTCGAGCCGATGAAAGCCGGTGAATTTGGGATCCTCTTCTTTCTTCTCGAAATCGTCCGCGCGCGAATCCATCGAACCGTCGAGATCATTGAACAATTCCGCAATTGGCTCGATCCGCTCGTAATGCTGATGGGCCGGCGCGTAATATTTCTGGGCTTCCGCCAGTTTTCCGGCCTTGATCGCGTCGGTGAGCTTCCTCGTCTCGGCGACCAGAACGTCGACTTCTTTCTTCACATAGACCTTGTACTCGGCGATCGGGCCGACCAGGTCCATCGGCGAAGGCTTGGCCGGCGGGTCGTTTGTGGCGGCGACGGTCAGAACGCCCTTCGGGTTGCTTCTGAGGCCGCAAGTCATTTCGTAATCCCCAGCGTCCAGGGTCGCCGTCAGGGTCTGCGCGAAGCCGGGCAGAATGTTCTCGCGCTCCTCGACGACCATGACGTCCTTCAGGATCTCCCACTCGACGGAACGCTTGCTTTCGTTCTTGATGTTGAATGTCGTCTTGCCGGCCGCGACGTCGACCTTCGTCGGCACGCATCCCGCGTCCGTCAACGTGATCAGAATGGGACCGGGCGCGATGGGCGCGGCTGTCGCTTGCCCGAGCGCCTGGCCGCCGAGAGTCGCGGGGAAGCAAAGCAAGGCTGCACCACCGAAGCGAGCGAGCTTCGACCGCGTTATGCAAGCGTCGGACATCTGGGCTTTTCCTTCAGTTTCTTGACGGGAATTGGAGTGGATTCACGCGGCCCTCGGCGCCGGTTGCGGGCGAGCCGACGAGAAGAACAGGATCAGAGCCGGGATGAGGAAGGCGAAATAGACCAAAGCTTCGCCAACGGTGGGGGCGTCTTGATAGCCGAAGACGCTCGAGAGCAGCGTGCCGACCAATCCGTCCTGCGGCAAAAGCGAGCTCAAGTCGAAGGCCGTGCGCTGCAAGCCGTTCCAGAGGCCGGCTTCGTGAAAGGCGCGCACCGCTCCGGCGAGGAGGCCCGCGGCCACGAAGATGATGAAGGCCCCGGTCCAAAGAAAGAAGCGGCGAAGATTGAGCCTGACCCCACCATAATAGATCGCAAAACCGACCGCGACCGCGGAGGCGACGCCAAGCGCCGCCCCGAGCGGCACGGCCCAGCCCTCACTTTGCTGGATGATCGCGAGGAGGAAGAACACGGATTCGAGCCCCTCGCGGCCGACAGCGAAGAACACCATGCCAATGAGCGCGAGTCCTTGGCGGTCGCCCGGACGCAGCGCGTTGTCGATTGAATCGTGCAGGTGCGCCTTGATCGACCGCGCCGCCTTCTTCATCCAGAAGACCATGGACGTGAGGATCGCGGTCGCCAGCAAGGCGACCAGGCCTTCGAACAATTCCTGCTCGCGCTGCGGAAACTCGCGGTTGGCGGCGACGAGCGCAAAACCGACGACGAGAGAGACAGCGACAGCGGCGCCGACGCCGACCCACACCATCGGCAGCCATCGCGCACGACCGGATTGCTTGAGATAGCTCGCGACGATGCCAACGATCAGTGCGGCCTCGATCCCTTCGCGCAGCATGATCAGATAGGCGGCGAACATGGGAAACGCTTATCGTCGGGAGAAGGGGCTCAAGGCCCGTCCGCCGCAGGCATCACTCGGAAGTCTTTCGCGTAGCGCCGGGCGTTTGGTTAAGTCAACGAAAGAAACCCCGCGGGCTCAACTTTAGAAAAGTTCTAAGTGTCGCCCGCCGAGCAAGTTTAGAATCGTTCTAAATTGATCTTGATATGAACGCTCTTCGAGCCTTCCGCCTGAATGGAGCCAGGCGAACTGCGCGATCAGGCGGGAACATACGTCAATCTCATCACGTCCTCGCTGAGCCGATCGCTGGTTGCGAGGCGGAGCGACGGCCGAGGGCCGGCGAAAAACGGCTTGCCGCGGCCCAGCACGACGGGGTGGAAATAGAGTCGATATTCATCGATCAGATGAAGATCGGTCAGGCTTCGCGCGAGTTCCGGTCC
>Ga0153954_1000038_pt1 | contig 132663 bp, 112 predicted proteins | sample TSFL038MetaG_FD_102277 | JGI IMG/M metagenome (GOLD analysis project Ga0153954, IMG submission 102277) | Attine ant fungus gardens microbial communities from Florida, USA - TSFL038 MetaG | ecosystem: Host-associated > Fungi > Mycelium > Unclassified | place: USA: Florida, Wekiwa Springs State...
CGTCAATGGAGTCGTCGAGAATATGCCTGAGTTTGGCAAGGCTTTCAGCTGCAAGGCTGGACAATCGATGATGCCGAAAGATATCTGCAGGGTTTGGTAAAGAACCGGTTTTGAAACTGGCTTCCGCCTGGAGCCAAGTCAAATCTCGGGATCTTTGGAAGGGAAAGGTATTGCCTAGGCAAGACCACATTGCTTCTGGAATTGGTCGAGCGTTTTGGGGAACAGGCGGTCTATCGCGGGATTAGAGTCTAATGCGGCCAACAGTTCCGGGGTTAGAGGGGCCGCTTGAAACAGCTCAAAGACGAATCGGCGATTCAGGCTGAGAATGCTTGACACCCCTTACTTGCCATGTCAGGCTATATATCAGGGGATATGTCGGAAGGAGGTGTACGATGGCTGCATCAGCACAAGCGAAAGCCTCGCAGAAATACCGCAAACGGCTGGAAGAAAAGGGGATGATGCGGTTTGAGGTTGTCGGCCGCATAACTGATAAAGTCCTCCTTCGCGCTCTCGCAGCGGAAATTGCCAAAGGGAGTGAGCAGTCCGAAAAGCTGCGCCGGGAATTGGTTAAAGCCGTGAATCCTGAAAATAACAGTGTTCTTTCTGTATTTGACCGGCCCGAGTTAAGGGGGCTCGATCTCCAGGTTCCACCTCGCGGTGAACTCTCTGGCGGCTGGGTGGAATTTTGAGCAAGTATATTCTCGACACGAATGTTTTGAGCGAACCAACCAAGCCAATTCCCTCGCAGAACCTTCTCGCCTGGATTGCCTCGCAGGCCCCCGAAAATCTCTTCATTGCGGCGTGGTCGATTGTAGAGATTCAGCGCGGCATTCTAGCGTATGGTGCAGGGAAGAAAAGAACGCTTCTCGAAAATTGGTTCGGCGATCTGAGAACACAATTTGCCGGCAGGATTCTGCCCTTCGATGACCGAGTGGCGATTCTCTACGCCAATCTATTGCATCAAGGCAAGGCCTCTGGACTCAACAGAAGCGAGAAAAATACCTTTATTGCCGCGACAGCACTGGCTCATCAGTGCATTGTTGCTACTCGCAATACAGGGGACTTTCCCGATGTTGAGATCTTCAACCCGTTCATCAGGTAAAGATGTCGACGTGGCCGAAGCTCTATACACAGAACGATGCTACCTTCACAAACCGAGTAGCTGCTGTTCTCGGTGCCGCGCGCGAGCACGATATGCGCATCATTCACGTCCAGGTAGAGTTCCGGCCAGGTCTGCCGGAGATCAACGACCGCAACGTGCTGTTCGCCGCCATTAAGTCCAATCCCCAATGGCAGCAGCTCTTTTCCGGCCCGGCTGGCGCCATCCATCCGGCAGCTGCTCCGACAGGCGATGAGGTCATCATCACTAAGCACCGCAGTAGCGCGTTCACGGGCACTGATCTCGATATGATTCTGCGCGCCCATGACATTGAGACACTCGTTCTTCTGGGAATCGCCACCAGCGGCGTGGTGCTGGCTACGCTTCTTCACTCCGCAGACGCCGATTACCGCCTCGTTATTGTGGGGAACTACTGTGCCGATCGCGATCCCGAGCTCCATACGGCACTCATCGACAGGTACTTCCCGCGCATGGCGACCGTCATCGATGCCGACGGTTTGTGCAGCGCGCTGGCCGCTCACTGAAACCTTCGTACCCTTGTGCTCGCGACTACCACGCGTACCTCCGAAGTATGAAGATTGGCACACCGGAGCGCCTCGCCACGCGGCATGCGAGCCGATGTTTCATCGCTTGACAACAATCCTTCCAGAATTCAGCCGATGAGTGGTTTGGCCTGTTGGTAACAGCTAGGCTTAGGCGCCAGACGGCGGAATTCCAATTTGGACCCACTCCTATTGACATCCTGTAGGAAAGACGGCCATATTCATATAGATATTCGACAGGGGGAGCGTTGGGAGAGAAACAGATAAATCTGCTGCAGGGCACGCTCGATCTGCTGATCCTGAAGGCAGTTGGCGATGGCGAATTCCACGGCCTTGGAGTCTCAAGGCGTATCGAGCAAATTACGCACGGTACATTCCGGGTAAAGCCGGGATCTCTTTTTCCGGCACTGCACCGCATGGAAGAAGCAGGGTGGCTGACGTCATTCTGGGGCGATTCGGAGAACAACCGGCGGGCCAAGTTCTACCGGCGAACGAAAGCCGGCGAGCACCAGTTGTGCATCGAGACCGAGGAATGGTCAACGATTACCCAGGCGATTGCGAACGCACTGAAGGCGACATAAAGGGGATAGCAATGAGCGGATGGTCGCGCATGAGGGCGGTAGTCAGAAATCTGATGCACAAGCAAAAGGTGGAAGCCGATCTAGACGCGGAACTGCGCGCCTGTGCGGAAATGCTGGCGGACGAGAAGATAGCCGATGGATTGCCGGCGACCGAGGCCCAGCGCAGGGTGCTGGTGGAGCTCGAAGGGCTGGAGCAAATGAAACAGGCGGTTCGGGACGAGCGTGCGGGAGCAGTCGTGGAGCAATTCTGGCAGGATGTTCGGTTTGGATTGCGGCAACTGCGTCGCTCGCCCGGTTTTGCCGTGATGGGGCTGCTGATTATCGCAATAGGGATTGGAGTGACGACAGCGATGTACAGCATCGTCTATGCGGTGATCCTGAAGCCGCTGCCCTTTGCACAGCCCGAACGGCTGGTGGCCATCACTGCGCGGCCGTGGAACTCGCTCGGCATACCAACGATTCAGGATTGGCAGCGAGGCTCAGGTGCATTCGATTCAATCGCGGCCCATACCGGATGGTCGCCACGCATCGAATCCTCGGCAGGCATCGGGCATGTGAACGCTATCGTGGTTTCCCAAAATTTTCTGGGAACGCTGGGCATCCCTCTGCGACTGGGCCAGGACTTCACGCAGTCGGGCAATGAAGCCGACTGCTTTAACCAGGCAATCGTGACAGACGGCTACTGGCGGCGAATGGGCGGCGGCAACACGTTGGCAAACCGCACGCTCCAACTGGATTATCGGACGTACACCATCGTTGGCGTACTGCCGTCGAGCGTGGCGCTCGAAGATATGGATGCACTGGGCCAGCCCTCCATCCTGACGCCGATTGGCTGCGATTCCGCAAAGTCGCCGCACGACCGCGGGGACGAGTCGTTCTTTGCTATCGGGCGGCTCAAGCCAGGAATCACGTTGCGCGCCGCGGCTGCAAGCGTGAAGCTGGCGCAGCGAAACATGACGCGGGCGTATCCGCGTTACTATCCGTCCACATTCAGCCCAACTCTGGCTTCACTAAGCGACACCATTAGCGGGACACAGACACGCTCCGCGCTACCGGCCACGTTAGCAGCCTGTGGAATGCTGCTCTTGATCTCATGTGCGAACCTGACAAATCTGTCGCTGGCGCGCAGTACGAAGCGCCGCTCGGAATTTGCGCTGCGCGCCATGCTGGGAGCGCGGCCCCTGCGGGTCTCCCGGCAGATGCTGACGGAGAATGCGACGCTCGTGGCGCTAGGAGCATCGCTCGGCGTTCTCCTCGCCACTGTGCTTGTACGCCTGTCTAGCCGGATTACAGTGATGCACCTGCCGCGGTTGGCAGAGGCGCGCGTGAATTTACCGGCACTTATCTTCACTGCAGCAGTATCAGTGGCGATTGCAGTCCTTCTCACGCTTCTGCCCGCAATACGCAGCCGGCGAATGGCTCTCGCAGAGGATCTGCGAACCGGCAACTCGGGCACAGTTTCGGTTTCGCGAGGATTGCGAGGTGCTGGCCGCTTGCTTGTGGCCGCACAGATTGCGATGGCCTTCATACTTGTGGCCGCCTCTGGATGGATGGTTTCATCCGTACTAATTTTGTTGCATCAGCCGCTGGGCTTCGATCCCGATCATCTGTTGTTCGCAAGCACCGATCTGCGCGGACCGGTACGCAGCGCAACGTCCGAGCCAGCCATGACGCTCGCAAAGCTACAAGAGCTGATGACCGCGGTACACAGAATCCCCGGAGTTACGGAAGTTTCTGCTGCGAATGACAAGCCGCTGGGTGGAAGGGTAAACCGCTATGACTTCTGTTCGGACGCGCATCCGAACGACTGCCGACAGGTGAATGCAGAAGCCCCGGATGTATTTCTGATAACGCCGGAATACTTTCAAACCATAGGACAGGTGCTGCTGCGCGGTCGCGCGTTCAATGATGCGGACGATGGCAGGAATCATGTAGTGATTGTGAACCAGGCGCTGGCGCAGCACGAATGGCCCGGAGAAAACCCAATCGGGCATCGAATTTTCTCTGGTGATCTGAATACGTGGGCGACTGTAGTAGGCGAAGTGGGCGACGTGCACAGTTATTCACTCGACCGCGAGCCAGTGCCGAACCTATACCTGCCGGAAGCGGATGGGCCGGACACCTCGATGACAATCATGCTGCACACAGCAGGCGACCCGCGCAAACTGGATGAGGCTTTGCGTCGCGTGTTGCGCAGCAACCCGTCAGTCACCGTGCGATACGTGGAGAGCATGCCCGAGCTGATGGCACATGCCGTAGCAACACGCCGATTCTCCATGTGGGTGGTAGCTGTCTTTGGACTGCTTGCGCTTGGACTGGCAGCATTGGGCACATATGCCCTGTTGGCCTACGAAGTATCACTGCGGGAACGTGAAATCGGAATCCGTCTAGCGTTGGGTTCTCAGAGATCGGGAATTCTTCTGCTTCTGATCCAGCAGGAAGCGCGATGGATTGCTGCCGGCTTGACGACAGGCCTGGCAGGGGCTGTTTTCACAGGCTATTTGCTGCGCGCGGAGTATTACCATGCGGGTGCAGCATCGGCTCCGGTGCTGGGTATGACGCTCGCACTGTTGATAGTGTCGGCATTAGCAGCCGTGATTATTCCAGGACGGCGGGCGAGCCTGTTGGACCCAAGCGTGACGCTGCGGCGTGAGTAGCGCAAGGAGCGGCAGAAACATGTCAAATCATATTGAGTGCATAATCGCCGATGCACTCACCTACGAGGGAGATTACTTCCCACAAGCCGACTCATCGGAACAAATGCTTAGCGCGGAGTGGAGCCAGTGCGAGTCTCGAACTCAGGATGCTCCGAAATACTGAGGATATTCCCGTCGGGGTCACGAAACCACGCAACCTTTGCACCTGTGGGTGAAGTCCAAATTCCTTTGTCATCTTGCTTAAGACCGTCGAACCGTTCCGTCTGTACCCCGCTCTCCAGGAGCTCCTGTGTAGCGGCTTCAATCTCAGGAACCTGCCAGCCGAGAACCGTCCCGTGAGCTTCAGGAAGCTTCTTCGCCATTCCCAAGCGGACCATAGTGCCTTTTGCATCGAACACCAGAGCGAAGAGAGGTTCTTCGCTGATGAGGGACAATCCCAATGTGTCGCGATAAAAGCGCTTCGCCTGCTCCACATCAACAATCGTGGCAAAAGCAATAAGCGGGTAGTTTGCCAGCGGTCCGGTAATCGTCATGAGTTGATATTGTTGCCTAGGAGCCTGATGGCGCAAGTAGGTTATTACGACATATTATGTCGTCAATGCGACAGGTCCACATCATTCGAGATTTCGACCCAGGGCGCGATATCTCTATAGCAACTCTGGCATACGAATACCCGTCTGGGTTCCTCGTTTCGGAACATGCTCACGGTTCCGATCAGTTTATCTACGCAACCCGTGGTGTCATGGAGGTCCACTCCGCTCAAAGTGTGTGGCTGATCCCGCCCAGCTTCGCGCTTTGGGTTCCTGCGCGTGCGCATCATCGCATTCGCATGTCCGCAGCGGTTTCGATGCGTACTCTTTACATTCGTCCCGGTCTCGTAAGACGAGCAGATCCAAACTGCGCCGTGTTATCTGTGAGCCCGCTTCTTCGAGAGCTGGTTCTGGAAACTGTACGGATCGGACAATTGCGCTTGAAAAACCGGGAGCATTGCATATTGCGCGATCTGACGGTTCTGCATATGGCCCGCGCTACTCCTATCCCCACCGAAATACGAATGCCGGAAGATTCACGTGCCTGTAATGCCGCAACAAGGATTCTCAATAGCCTAACCGAATCTCCATCACTTCAAGTTGTGTGTAACGAGGTCGGCGTCAGCACTAGAACCCTACAGAGGCTCTTCAGGAAAGAGGTTGGTATCGATGCCGACTCATGGCGACAACAGGTGCGCCTCACCCGAGCTGTGGAACGCCTTATCAGTGGTAACTCGGTCAAGCAAGTTGCCTTTTCTGTCGGCTACAACCAGCCGAGTGCCTTCGTCACCGCATTTCGTCGCGTCTTTGGAGTTACACCGAAAATCTGGACAGAGAGAGTCCGTGGGATGTAACGAGGGCTGCATTATTGCAGTCCTCATGCTGGAGAAATACCTTTCTCATAATAAAAGGGCTTCAATTCCAGAACTCTTGCAGGGCATCAATAAGCGCATAATCTCCAATGCACTCGCTGAGGGCCGATGGCAGTCACAAAAAGCGGGCTTCTCGAAAACGTTCACAGAACAGTTAACTTGTGCATCAGAAGATGAGCTTCAACCGCAGTCAGCCTGCCAATGGCGCCAGCAATGTTCAAAGTGAAACTGAGAAGCGTTCCGAGGCCCTCCTGCCTGATCTAGTGTGCAAGGATGCGGCGAAGTTCCTGCTGCGCGCGCCGGTTCTCTTCGGGAAGGCCGATGGTGATTCGCACCCAGTTGCTGTACGGTGGGAAGGCGCGCGCGACTTCTATGCCTTCTGCGGCAAAGGCGGAAGCAACTTCGTCGTGAGGCCGGCCGCTATTGAAGAAAACAAAGCTGGCACGGGAGGCTGTGTGTTGCAGTTTGAGTTCTTCGAGTGTCGCATTCCATTTGGCTCGTTCACTTGCGATAGCAGCGCGAATGCGAGCAACGTGTGCCTGGTCGGCGAGAGCCGCAGAAGCTGCGGCCATGTTGATGCGCCCAAGTGATTCGGCGTCACCCAGGCCCTGCTTGCGGAGAAAGGCGCCAATTTCGCGCGGGACAAGCGCATATCCGATGGGGAGTCCAGCGAGGCCGTGAATTTTTACAAAAGTGCGGAAGACGATTACGTTGGCGCCGTCGCGTACATGCGAAATGGCTGAGCGCTGCGCGAAATCATCGGTGTATTCGAGGTAGGCTTCATCGACGATTACGGTGGCGTTTCGTGATACGCTGCGCAGAAAGCTATGGAAAGTGGTGGAGTCGCTGACGGTGCCGGTAGGATTGTGCGGATTGATGAGATAGATAGCGCGGGTATGAGATGTAACGCGTGATGCGAGGGCGGGAAGGTCGTTTTCAAAAGCGGCATCCAAAGGCACGCCAACACCTACGCCTCCGACGTGGCTTGCCGCGTCGACGAGTGCAAGATAGCCCGGCGTCGAGTAGAGGAACTCTCCGCCTGGTCCTCTCTGGCTGCCGAGATAGAGGCCAAGTTCCGCGAGGATTTCTCCGGGAATGACCTGTTCAGAAGAGACGCGCTCGTACGCGGCGATTTGCTCGACGAGAGCCTGCGCTGCGGAAGGCTCTCCATACCGGGAAATTTGCCTGAGCGCTTTTTCAATCGCGGGCGCGACAGCGGGGGACGGCCCCCATGCATTCTCATTAAGATTGAGGCGAATGCGCTGCTCTTGTGTGGATACTGCCCATGCGGAAATCGAGTGTTGGGATAAGAAGCCAGAAGCGAGATAGGCGCCGGTAGCGTTGAAGAGAGAACGTCGAGTAAAGAATTGAGACACCGTGGATGGCTCCTTGAAAAATGGCCCGGCAGGCCGCGTGGCCTGCCGAGATGAGGTTCGTTAGTAAGTGATGTGCAGGCCGAGTTGGAGGTAGCGTGGGAAGTTAGCCATGGTGGTGATCTGGCCGAAATTTGAGCTGCCGAGCGCCGTGTTAGGGCCATTGAAGAGTGGCGTGTTGAAGGTGTTGAAAGTTTCAGCGCGGAATTGGATGTTTACACGGTCATGGATGGGGATGTTCTTGAACAGGGAGATGTCCCAGTTCTCGTATCCTGGCCCGCGGAGCGAGAGTGTGCGCGGCGCGTTGCCGAAACTGTATGCGGCCGATGGCGCGAAGGCTGCGGGATTGATATAGCCGTTGAGACGGTCATAGAGGCTTCCGCTGGTGCCAAGACGTGCACCCTGGACCAGGTTAGGCCGCTGCACTCCATTGCCAGCTACCGTACTGTTCGGATTGCTGCTCTGGCGAATCGAGACGGGGAAACCGCTACGGAAGGTCGGAAGCACGTTCAACTGCCAGTGACCGATGATCTCATCAACGAAGCGGCTACCCGTAGCGAAGCGGCCGCCGCTTCCAAAGGGAAGATCGTAGAGAGCTCCAGCAACGAATCGATAGGGCACGTTGGATACTGAGCGCGCGTATTCGCCGTCGAGGTTGTAAATGTTCTGCGGCGCGGAGAAGCCTGGGCTCTGAATGCTGTTCGAGGTGGCGAAAGAGGAGTCCCAGTTGCTGGACCATGTAAACGATGCGATGAGGTTGAGGCCGCGGGCAGCACGTTTTTCGGCCTTAATCAGTAGAGCATCATATTTGGCGTGTGCAGAGCTTACCAGAAGGTTGACCGACGTGAACTGCGGGAACGGCCGCAGGACTTGCGAGCGCGCTACTGTGGCCTGGCCGAGAATGCCCGCGCCGCCGGAGACGTAGACGGGGTTTGCTACCTGGTCGCTGAGCGCACTGCCTTGCGAGAAGTTGGAAGGATCGAGTTGGTTGATGTTGATAGGCGTGCTGCCTCCGGGCGAGGGCGAGAGGTTCGCGGAGCGAGAGCCGATGTAGGACGCATCGAGCGCGATGTGTCCGGGTAAATCACGCTCGACATCCACAGAGAACTGTTGCACACGCGGCGCATGGAAATTCTGGTCGTAGGTCGTAACTGAGTTTCCTACGCCGGTGAGCAAGCCAGCGGAGTTGCCCGCTGGCTTCTGAAAGCCGTCGGGAAAGGGATTGCTGAGCGAATTAGCGGCTGTCTGATTGTTGTCCGTGCTGGCGATGTAGTTGTTGGCCTGAGAGTAGCCGGGAGCGAGAGCACCGATGGGGTCGTAGCGGACGGGCGCATACAGAATGCCATATCCACCGCGCACCACTGTCTTGGAGTCAATTTGATAGGCTGCGCCGATGCGAGGCGCGAACTTGGCGCGAGAGAGGGCACCGATATCGCGCTGGTTCCCGTTGATTCCGGCAAAGAGGATGCCGCCGGTGACAGAGGTTCCATTGGAAAGCTGTGCCTGCGCGTTGCGGTCGAAGCCTACAGCAAGCTGATTATCGTTTTCTTTCAGGCCAGTTTCTGCTTCCCAACGCAGGCCAAGGTTGAGCGTGAGGCGGCGCGTGAGGCGCCAGTCATCCTGCGCAAAGATGGCGCCATAGTCGAGGTAGGTGTGGAGAAAAGTTGTCAGATCCACTTCACCGGAGACAGGATACCCGAGCAGGAGGTCAGCGATGTCGTCGCCCGAGAGACCATCGGCAGAGTTCGGATTAGCCTGCGTGAATGCGCCGGTGAAGGTGTAGGTGCCGGGCGCATTGCTGTAGTCCTGGAAGTCGAGGCGCAGACGGCGGTACTCGCCGCCGAAGGTGAGGTCGTGATGCCCGATGCTCTTGGAGAGCGCTCCATTGATGATTTGTGACTTCCAGTTGTCGAGCTGACTGGTGTTCTGGCCTAACTGCGAATAGTTGGCAAAGAAGATCGTTGGAAAGAATTTGGATTGGATGTTATCGGAATAAGATTGCGGGAAGCCTAGCACTGTGGGATCAAAGCCCTGGCTGACTTCGGCAATCAAATTCGGAAAGCGGTTGATGCCGTAACGGGCAGTGAGCACGGTGCTCGGGTTCAGAATCCATGTGCTGTTCACTTGCGTGGCGTCCACCTGGCGGTGGTAAGTGTACGAGTAGCTGCCAGGGAGCGTGTGCAGCGGATTACCCAGCGGCTGCAGTGCTTCATAAAAAAGGTATGAACCGCTCACATTCCACCATGGACGGATTTGCTGGTCGAGCTTCACGGTGACTTCCTGCGCATGGTCACGTACGTTATCCGTGCCGGTAAACTCATTGGTGCCGGGCGCAGGCGACGGGAAGTAGGAGACGATGTTTTTGCCGACCGTGTTGAGATTGCTGATAACGTTGCCTGCAAAGGGGCGCCGGTGCGTGCCGGTGGCATCGGTATAGGTGTCGTTGGGGTTATAGATGGTGTGTAGAGTACCATCTGCATTGAAGTCCTGAGAGAAGTTACCGCTCCGTTCAGCGTCCGTGGGCACCACAAAAGTTTCGGTATAGGGCGAGGTCTGAATGTAACCTTCGGAACCGATCCAGAAGAAAGTCTTGTTGCGGCCATCATAAAAATGCGGGATGAAAACAGGTCCACCGAGTGAGGCTCCCCAGTTGTAATACGGGCTGTCGGGCCGTGCGATGCCATAGCGATTGGCAAAGAAGTCGTTAGCCAGCCATGCCGTCTGGCGGGTTTCACCAAATATCGAACCATGCAACGTGTTGGTGCCAGAGCGAAGCAGGGTGTTAAAGACGCCACCGCCTGTGCGGCCAACTTGTGCATCATAGGTAAGTGCCTGAACCTTGACGTCCTGAACGGATTCGATGGTGGGGATGGCGATGGGGCGGTTATTCGTATCGGTGATAGGAACGCCGTCCACAAGGTAGAGGTTGGAAGCGATGGGGCCGCCCGCGACCGAGGTTGCGGTAGTACCGTTCTGGTCGGCAAAACGAATGAACTGTGGATTGCCGGTGTTCACGAATACACCGGAGAGGCCAGCAGTGATATAGGGATTACGGCCAAGCACAGGAAGGTCTTCGAGACGCTTTTGGTCGAAATTTGCACTTACGGAAGCCGTAGCGTTATCTACCAGCGGCGCCTGTGCGGAAACCTGCACGGAGTTGACGTTAGAGCCGATTGTGAGCTGTATATCGAGCGTGAGAAAGTCCTGCGTGGCAAGCGCTATATGCGTGCGGTTGGCTGGCTCAAAGGAGGCAGCGGCAACGTGCAGAGTGTAGATGGAAGGGCGCAGGGCGTCAAAAGCATAGGCGCCGGCAGTGTTCGTGGTCGTGGAGCGTGCCTGGTGCGTTGTCTCATCAATCAGGGTAACGGAGGCATTGGCGATGACCGTACCGTTCGGATCGGTAACGGAACCGCGTAATCCGCCATTATAGGTTTGAGCCTGTGAAGCCGTTATAGCCGCTACGGCAAGGAATAAGAACAACCCGATAGGGCATAGGAATTTTCTGAATGATTGCGTCACGAAACCGGTCCTCCTGAAGCATTGGCAAAAGAAACAAGTAAAAAATTGCCTGCAGCAGGAGTCGTTCAAAGTGAAAATGGCGTACGCCTGCACGTCAGGCGCTAATTCCATTGAGTTATTAAGGTAAAGAAGGCGGCTAGCTGCGATGCGTCGGAGCACAGTCACTCAACTCAATGGAACAAGCCCTTGAGGAGCGACAACAACAACTTGTAGAGTAACCCGCCATGTGGTGAGTATAACGGTCGAAGAATCAACGGTCAAAGCGCATCCTGAACCGAAATGATTATTCCGAGCATGTGACCGGACTCCGAAGGCAATCATTCGTTGCCTGCGAGCGGCTATCCCACCGGGCACCTCTTACCCTTGTCGGTCTCCTATCGTCAACCCTGCGGGCTGGTTGCAATCTAGGCTCAATGAGTACATCGGCCTGAAAGCGTCAATTGAAATCAGTTCCATGGATTGCTCATCAGAAGCCGACTTCCGAGTAGCAAACGACACGCGGTTTGTTGGCTTCGGGACCGAAGCTGGTCCGCTCTCGATCGCGACGACCATCTTTCCAATTCCCTGCATTTGAGGGCATCACAGGTTTTGGCGATGCCCCCCTGGAACTTACTTCGGGGCGAGCAGCACGCCCCAATTAAACGAGAAAGTCTTTGAACCGTTGAGAATGCCAGGAATCGGTTGTCCTGTGGGGTTGAAGGAGAGGATGTTCGTTGCAGCCAATGCTGGCGTGCCCTGAGGCCCGAACGAGGCGTAGGAATGACAGGTGATGCACGAAGAGGCTGCCACGGTTCCGTTGCCGGTGATGCCCTCGATGACCGAGTTGCCTAGTGCGTACGGAGTACCGTCGGACGCGGTGAAATCGACCTCCGTGTTCTTAAGGCAATAGTGCCGCCACTGAGGAGCCAGATTTGCCTTAGCCATCAGGCCTTCGAGTTGTGGGGACTTGGCGCATGTTCCGTATTGCGAGTTCCATGCCGACTTGTTGGCCGGAACAGCGGGCGCCAGGGTACCGAAAGTGTCGTAACATCCGATGTAATCGCAACGTCCAGGCGTCATTTCATTCTCAAATGTGCCCCAGACCCAGTTGGGGTTCTGGCGGCTGGTGACATGTATGGCAACCAGGCCGTACTCCGCCCCGCCGGAAATAGTGGTGTAGTAGTGCTGGTGGAGGTTGTCGAGGTTCTGAAGCTGGGGAATCCACTGGAGCAGGACCTGCACGGGGACCCAGTCACCTTTCAGAGCAATGGCATCTGCGGGGAAGTCCACATTCAATCCACTTTTGTAAGCGGCAGCCAATCCAGCCTGGGTGTTGAGCTTGTTGCTGACAATGTAATCGTAGTTGGCGCGATTGCGCGAAACCTGCTCCGCAATGCAGGGGGTTGGTGTGCCGGTGGCGGGAAAGCCCCCCGTGGCCGCGCCGGGAGGCGGGGCAGGTGGAGTACCACCGCACGGAACGTCAATCGCGGCGGCGTGCAGCGAAGACTGAGCCGGGTGCAGTGAGGTGAGCAGCGGCTTGCCTTGGCGGATCAGTTGCAACACGCTCGGATGAAACTTGAGGGGCTCGGGCCCACTGGGCCAGTGCGGATTCACGTTGAAAGTGTCCCCGTCGGAGGCCCAAGTTTCAAAAACCGCCGGTTTCAGGCTCGCTGGAGATGCCGGCGCGGCGAACTGGGTGAGCAGTTCCCAAATGAACTGATCGGAGTTCTCTGTCTTGCCCTGAACGGCGCCGGGCTGTGAGGGTACAGCTACGGCGACCGAGGTCGCTTGAGTGGTGGTGGGCTTAGGTGCTTCGGTCTTGCACCCGGCAAAAAGCGTGGCGCCAGCAATACCGATGGCTGCCAGAGAAGCCAGAATTTGGCGATTGATCATGACTTTCCTCTCAGCGCGCGTCGAGTCGCGCGCAGCCTGCGGACGAATGATCCCCGCCATGTCGGTCCGGAAAAATCGTGCCGACGCAAGTGGGGTCTCGTTAAGAGATAGTTTGTGATCCGGGGAAAGTCCGGCACTCATCTTACCCGATGAAATGCATGGAAGAAAGCTCATTCTTTGGCGCTGTTCTAACCTCAGACATCCTCGGGGAATTTCTTCTCTCGGGTGTGCGGGATTGCGTGCTTGTCGCTCCTGCGCGCAACCCCTCGCAAGCTGCAGCTCATCCTTCTAAGATATTTACGATGGTTGATCGAACCGACAAACGGAACAGCCTCTTTTGGGCGCTCGCCGCTGACTACGAAAAACACGGTGCCAAATCAGAGACGACCGTTGCCTGTCCATTGTGCCTCGCAGAGTATAACTTGGCGAACCTCGCGGAACTGATCCGCGAACACATTGTCCCCTCGAAGCTCGGAGGACGCTCCGTAACTTTGACATGCCGGAAATGCAACAATGCTCAGGGATCATTCCTCGACAGTCACATAATCAATTTCATGAAGTCACTGGATGCGATCGAGGGAGCCGGGCCAATTCGAACTTCCGTGGTGAGTGACAAGGAAAGAATCACAGCCGAATTGCACTTAGGAACCGGAACGCCGGACAATCCCATAGCAATCCAAATCGTCGGACAAGCCAGCAACTTGGGAGCTGTGCAGGGTTTGCGAGAGAGCTTACGCGACGACTCCACCCTCGAGCTGAAAATGAGCTTCCCTTTCGTACCCGAGAGGTACATTCGCGCCGCTTTCCGAGCGGCCTTTCTCTCAGTTTTCAGGGTGGAGGGCTATGGCTACGCTTTGAGTCACGGAGGCGACCAGGTTCGAACCATGCTTGGCAATAATACTCCGGTTCTGAAGAACGTCGTGATGGAGGCCTTTCCGGAGCCCGACCCGGCGACGGATCTGCTCGTGATGCCAGCTAGTTTCAGCGATTTTGGGGAATATTATGCTGTCCTGTTGAAACTGCAGACGAAGCGAACGCGGTATATCAGTGTGTTTCTTCCTGGTCGGCACGGTCAGGATTGGACCGCTTTGGAGGCGCTTTATGATCATGCACCTCGCCTTCGTCTCGAGACGACTCCCGATGGCTGGGATTCCAAGCTCTACATCCGGTTCGGATGTAACCCAATGGCCCGGTTTGAGAAAGGCCTGCAGGACCGTCTCCTCCCTCCATCTCGCCTCAACCTCGATGCTGAGGAATATCCTAAAACGTAGCTTCCCGGGGGCGGGTCGTCCGCGCTTCCTCGTGACTCACACCGAGGCCAACAGGTCTAGCCTACGGCCGATGCTCGGCGCGTCCAGCACGCAGCGGCTTGATACGAACCGTTACGCTATCCGGAACGCGTTTCGGTAAGCGCATGATCGCCAATGTGCTTATCGAGCGCGCAAAGTAATTCCAACTTGTGGCCCCTGCTCGGACGGAGATGGAACAGAGGAGGGTCAACAATTCAACTCAGGCCTCGCGATTCTCAGGTTCCACCGTATCCGAGCAAAGATGCTCTGGAAAACCGCTCGCGGTATACTGACGCTGGCGTATCGGACGCCTCCGTGTCCGCGGGTAGGGCTGAGCCCATCGACAAGCGATGTCTCCAACACGCTCGGATCATCTTCTTTGAGCCCGTTACGCGGACGCCGGGCAGCGATCAAAGGAGATTGTCATGTCCGATTCATATTCAGCATCTGTTTCCCCGCGCCGCCTTCCAAAACATCCAAGTCTCGAACAGCTTAAGAAGCAAGCAAAAGAATTGCTCGAGCGATTTCGCGTCGGCGAGCTAGCTGCTGTTGCAGAAGTACGTCGATTCGAGCGCAACCCAAACCCCTCCCAATTCGCTCTTAACGATGCGCAACGAGTGGTCGCCCGCGCCTATGGCTTTGAGAGCTGGCCGAAGCTCAAAGCCTTTGTCGATGGCGCGACCGTTGCGCGCTTTACTGATGCAGTAAATGCGGGGGACATGGGACAGGTGCGGTCGATGCTGGCCTTGCGGCCGAGCTGGTTGGGATGGACGGCGCGGGCGGCGATGAGCGCCGCGCTCTGCACTACGCCGTGATGCGCCGCGATGCGCCCATGGTGAAGCTGCTGATGGAGGCTGGAGCGGACGCGCACAAAGGCGTCTTTCCACACCGCGATGCCACGTCAGCGCTCGTTCTGGCCCGCGACCGCGAATTCCCAGAGATCGTTGCCATCATCGAGGAAGAAGAGCGTCTGCGCCGCGAGGAGATGAGCTGCCCCAACGCCACCGTCTCCCCGGTGCAGGACCAGATCAGCTCGGCGATTGTGCATGGCGATACGGCCACGGCCATGGGGCTGCTCACAGAAGATCGATCGCTCATTCAGGCATGTGACTGCAACGGCACAACGCCGCTGCACATCGCTGCGCACATGGCGAATGTGAAGCTGATGAAGTGGCTGTTGGAACGGCGGACAAATGTCCGCAAGCAGGATAAGCGGGGCGATACTCCGCTCGATCGTGCAGCCCATGCGGCCGGGCCGCACGACGACTCCGGGCGGCGGTTTCCCGAGATTGCAAAGTTACTGCTCGATCACGGCGCGGAGATGACCATCGCTGCTGCCGTTGCGCTCGGCGATGTGGAGCAGGTGCGCTCCATGATTGCCGCCGATCCTGCTCCGCTGAAGCGTACGTTTCGCAACGGCGGCCTGCTCACGCTGGCAGTGAATCACGATCAGATTGCAATGGTGGGACTGCTGCTCGATCTGGGCGCGGATGTCGACGAGCGCGTTCTGCTAGAGGAATTAGAAGAGCCGACGCTGAGCTGGGGTGCTCCGCTGTGGCATGCGGCACGCAACAACCAGGTAGAGATCGCGCGTGTGCTCCTCGATCGCGGCGCCGACCCCAATGCGAATGTCTATGCCTCGGGCTGGCCTCTAGGTCATGCGTTGCATCACAAAGACGGCGAGCTGAAGCACTTGCTCCTCGAGCGCGGGGCAAAGCTGCAGCCGCACACTGTGGCATACAACCACGACGTCGCGATGGCGAAGAGGATGCTCGAAGACAATCCTGACGACCATACGATTGAAGAATTGTTGTGGTCGGCGGCCGATCATGGCTGTCCGGAGATCGTTGCGGTGGCACTGCCGTACATGACCCTGGCCAAGGACGATCCGCGCTGGCACTGGGTGTTGATGCAGCCGCCGCGTGGCGCTTCGGGCGATCCTGCGGCAAATGAAGGCCACTTCCGGTGCCTCGAGCTGTTGCTGACGTATGGCGTCGATGCCAATGTCGGCCGGAAAAGTGCGACTGTGCTTCACTTCACCGCTGCACGCGGCGGCCTTGATGAAGCCAGCCGGGTACGCTTTGCCGAGATCCTGCTGGATCACGGCGCCCGCACCGACCTCCGGGACGACATCCTGAAGTCCACTCCGCTGGGGTGGGCTTGCCGGTGGGGACGGTTAGAGATGGCGGAAATGCTTCTCAAGCGCGGCGCTCTGGTCGATGAATCTGAGGCTGAGCTTTGGGCCACGCCTATTGCTTGGGCGAGAAAAATGGGCCATAGCCATATCCTCCAGCTATTGGAGGGCAATTTAGGCGCGGGAACATCCGTGAGTTGAGCCTTTGCAGATAGTGGCAGATCGTTGAAATGGCACATCATCGCCAACTCACTCTTCAAGATAGACTCGATAAGCGCGTGGGCCTAATATCTCGAATCGAGCCCCAGGTAGCGGTGTAATTTGCGTGGTCCGAAAAAACATCCTTGACAAAGTCACTTAATACCTATTTACTCTAGGCCTATAGTGAATAGGCCTATGGCAAACACTTCCACTCGCGATCTTTTTCCCGGAGCGCTCGAAATGATGGTCCTCGAGTCGCTGCGCCGTCAGCCTGCGCATGGATACGCTTTGGTCCAGCACATCCAGCAGCGCTCCAACAACCTGCTGCAGGTGGAAGAGGGCTCGCTCTATCCGGCACTCCAGCGGCTGCTCAAGGCAAAGCTGGTCAAGGCCGAGTGGGGCGTTTCTTCCACCAATCGCCGCGTAAGAACCTACAGCATTACAGCGTCCGGCCTTCGCCACCTGGAGAAACAGATCTCCAGCTTTGAACGCATGTTCGAGGGCATCGCGCTTGTCTTGAATCCGGCCCTCGACCCCAGCAAATCCTCAGCCAGTTAGGCAGGAGGCTTCCATGAACTGGATACCGTCCATCCTCCGCCGCCGGAAACTCTTCGACGAGCTCTCGGAAGAGATGCGCCTGCATCTTGAAGAGCGCGTAGAGCAGTTGATACGCGAGGGCCTGAGCCCGCAGGAGGCTGAGCGCCAGGCGCGCATCGCCTTCGGCAATCTCGCTCTGGTGGAAGAGCGCAGCCGCGCCGTGTGGCTGTGTTCTGCGCTCGAATCTGCGTGGGCCGACATCCGGCTCGCACTGCGCCAGTTGCGCCGTTCTCCCGGATTCACCTTTGCCGCGATTCTCACGCTGGCACTGGCCATCGGCGCCAACGCGGTGGTCTTCAGCATTCTCAACGCGTTTCTGCTGCGTCCGCTGAACGTGTCACACCCCGAAAACCTCTTCCAGATTCAGCACGCAAATGCGCCGTCCTCCTACCAGTCCTATCCCGACTACATCGACATGCGCGACCGCAACCACAGCTTCGAAAACCTGATGGCGTACACCGCCGATGAAGTAGGGCTTGATGCGGGCGGCGATCCTACCGAAGTGTGGCTGGAGGCGACCAGCGGCAACTACTTTGACTCGCTAGGACTCCAGCCTTATCTTGGACAGTTCTTCCACGCCACCGACGAGCATGGGCCCAACAGTGCGCCTTACATCGTGCTCAGTTATGAATACTGGCACACGCGCTTCCAGGACGATCGCAGCGTGGTGGGCCGTGTGGTCCGGCTCAACCGGCATCCGTTCACCATCCTCGGTGTGGCCCCGCCGGATTTCAACGGCACTCTGCTGTTTTTCAATCCTGCCATGTTCGTGCCCATCGTCGATCACCCCGAGCTTTCATCGAACGATCTGACCACGCGCGGCGACCGCTGGGTCTTTGCCACACTTGGCTATCTCAAGCCCGGCGTCTCCACAGCGCAGGCTACTGCCGATCTGAACTCCATCGGAGCCGATCTCGAAAAGGCCTATCCCAAAGACGAAAGCAAGATGAGCTTCGTCCTCGCCCGGCCCAATCTTTACGGCGACTATCTGGGTGGCCCCGTAAAGGCGTTTATGGCCGGGCTCATGCTGCTCACGGGGCTCATTCTGCTGGCCGCATGCGCCAATCTCGGCAGCCTGTTTGCCGCCCGCGCCGCCGACCGCTCCCGCGAGGTTGCGCTTCGGCTCGCCCTCGGCTCCACACGCAAGCGCATCCTGTGTGGATTGTTTACCGAAGCTCTTCTGATTTCGCTTGCCGGAGGTGTTGTCGGCTTACTGGGCAGCGTCGCGCTGCTGCGAGCGTTGAGCGCATGGCGGCCATTTTCCACCTGGCCCATCCACCTGGCCGTCAATCCTGATGCCAACGTGTACCTGGTCGCATTGCTTCTGGCCCTGGTCAGCGGACTCCTCTTTGGCGCGGTTCCCGTACAGCAGGTGCTGAAGACCAATCCCTACACAGTTGTGAAAGCAGGCGGAACAGGTCGCGCTGGAAAGCGCGTGAACCTGCGCGAGATTCTGCTGGTGGCTCAGATTGCCATCTGTGCCGTGCTCGTCACCTCATCGCTTCTGGCCGTGCGCGGGCTGGTGCGCTCGCTGAACGCGCATTTTGGCTTCGATATCAGCAACACCATCCTGGTAGAACCTGACCTGAGCATGGCCGGATACAGCGGTGATCGAGTCCCCCAGATGCAAGAGCGCATGATCAACGCACTCAAGGCAGTTCCCGGTGCGGAGGCTGTGGGATTGGCTGACAGCGTGCCGTTCCAGATGGGCGGCGCCAGCATATCCGTCTTTGCAGACAACACGCAGGACTTCCGGCCGGGTAATGCAGCCGCACACATCACTCTCCTCCGTGTTTCTCCGGGGTATTTTCGCGCCGCTGGCACAACCCTGTTATCGGGGCGGGAGTTTTCCTGGCAGGATGACAAGAATGCGCCGCGCATCGCGGTGGTCAATGCGGAACTTGCCCGCAGGCTATTCGGGTCCGCTAACAACGCCATCGGCCGCTATTACAAGATCAAAGATGGAACAAGGATCGAAGTGGTGGGTGTTGCGGAAGACGGCAAATTCAGCACGCTGACGGAAGACCAGCAGCCGGCTGCATTTGTTCCCATCCTGCAGTCGCCATCTACTTCAACCACGCTGGTGGTACACGCCAGCCGCAATTCCAACCATACCCCGGAACTGCTCATCGGCGCGATGAGAAACGCTCTGCGGAAACTCGATGCCGGAATGCCTGTGATTATCGAGACGTGGGACACGCCGATGCAGGTAAGCATGTTCGCCCCGCGCATGGCCACGATATCGCTCGGCGTGCTGGGAGCGATGGGCGCAATGCTCTCCATTACGGGCATCTTCGGCATGGCGGCATACTCGGTTAGCCAGCGGCTCAAGGAACTGGGTATCCGCGTAGCCCTCGGTGCGCAGCGCTGGGAAGTGCTCCAAGCCGCGCTGGGGCGGGCGATCAAGCTGCTGGCGGTTGGTTCGGCTGCCGGACTCGGGCTGGGCATGATGGCAACGCGCATCCTGGCTTACATCGTGTATCAGGTCACGCCGCGCGATCCCCTGGTCCTGGCCGGCGTGGTCCTCGCCATGGCCCTGCTCGGCCTGGTGGCCACATGGATTCCGGCGCGGCGAGCGCTGGAGGTAAACCCGCTAGTCCTGCTGCGGGAAGAGTGAGTTCCAATTCTTGCAAGTCTACTCCGGGTCAGTTCGCACGCGAAAAACCGCAGGCCTGCCTGCATGGCGAATCGCCAATGCACTCATGGAGCGTGGCTATTGCTTCTGAGAAGCCAACTTTGCAGGACAGATCTTGTCACAATGCTCATGCCTGCAGTTTCGGACGCTGCTCCACCGTAGATTGAATGCGTGATGTTTCGGCGCCACTCTTTGCAGCATTGCTACCAACTAAAAGGATCACACCGCAACAGATCAGGATTGCCGAACCTACCTTGCGTCCGGTCAACTCTTCTCCAAGAAACACTCGACCGATCACTGCCGCCCAAAGAACACTCGTCTCGCGAAGGGCGGAGACGGTTCCGACTGCTACGTAGTGTGTGGCCCAAAGAACAACTGTGTAGGCGATCAATGAGAGGACACCAGCGCAAGCGGCCCTCGGCAGGGATGCTCGATCAAGCAGACGTATATGAAGTTGAAGCAGCCGCAGAAGTGCCGGTACGAACAAGTAGCTCGCGAAAACCCAGACCGAATAGGAAGCCGTGCTTTCGGATCGTTGCACGCCGATTGTGTCTACGATGGTATAGGCTGCAATCGTTGCGCCGGTGGCGAAGGCGGGAAGTGTTAATGGAAGGTCGAGCCTGTTCTTGCCTGTGACCTGCAAAAGAATGCCGCACGAGATAAGGCCCACGCCGAGGAGAGACGGCAAAGCCAAATGCTGGTGCATGAAGAGAAGCGCGCCGAGGCTAATGAGAACAGGTGAGACGCCTCGTGAGATTGGATACGCGCTGGAGAAGTCAGTGTTCTTGTACTTTTGTAGCAGCAGGAAGTTGTAAAGGATGTGCAGTGCTCCAGACAGCGCAATGCATGGCCATGACCGGACGCCCGGAAGACCAACCAGCGGCACAAAGAGGAGTGAGATCGTACCGACAGCGAGAGACATGCTCGCCATGAACTGAGCCTGATCTTTGCCAGACTTGAGCTGCGCGTTCCAGGCAGCGTGCAGGAGGGCAGAAAGCAGAACGAAAACGAGAGCAGCCACGTGCATAGAAGCGATACCTCGGGGTTGAAGTAAGGCATACCTACGGCCTTACAACCAGCCCCCCTGGCTTTCTATGCCTCGGGTGCAAGCCAATGTGGCTACTGTGGCGCTCGGTCCAGTCCGTTGTCACGCGGAACCCTAGCCACCCTCAGGTTGATGAAGGATAGCTTATCATCTGCACGAGCACAAAGAGCCACCAAGTGCTCGCAGAGGCCGTATAAGTCTCGATAAACGTTAGGACCCTATCAGGGCTGCCCCGTGCATGAAGCCAGGAGTTGCTGTGCCGTTTCACGGGGCAGTTTTGATAGGGCTGTTTGAAGGAAGCCCTTTTCAGAAATAGTCCATCCCGCATTGTCTCAGTGAGCACTAAGGCTTGATGGCAGCAGTTGAGTTCGAATCAACCGGTGAAGATTAAGGCCTGCTGAGCCCAAAACCTCATGAACTCCTGTTACTCGCAGCGGAGCGCGGCTATAGGATCGACGCGCGTAGCGCGGTGTGCAGGGAGCAAGCAGGCAAGAATTCCGAGGATCAGCAGCGTGCCCGCAGTAAGCGCGTATGTAAACGGATCATTGGGGCGCACGGAGTAGAGAAGGCTCGTAAGCAATCTCGTGACGGCGAACGCCGCACCGCAACCTGCTATCGCACCCAGAGCAACTAGTAGAATCCCTTGCCGAACTACCATCGACCAAATATTGCCGCGCTGCGCTCCCAAAGCGGTGCGGATGCCGATCTCGCGCGTACGGCGGCTCACTTCATACGACAGGAGCCCGTAAAGGCCGATGCAGGCGAGCATCAGGCCCAGGGCTGCGAAAAGGCCAAGCAACCGCGCAACCAGGCGCTCGTTGAACAGCAGGCGGTCGATTGAATCGGACTGTGTACGCATGCGCAGCACGGGAAGATTCGCGTCGATGGAGCTTACAACGTTGCGAACGGGACGCATCAGCGTGTCGGGAGCAGGCGCGGTTCGGACCTCAAACGAGACTCCGCCGGAGGCAAGCGGCATGAATGCCGTCGGCGCGTCGTCACTGCGTGGAGTGGCGAATTTTGTGTCGCCCACGACGCCCACGATCTCCCACTGTGGATCTTCGGGGGCGTCGCCGCCGAAGTGCATTCCCAGCGGATTTCTGCCGGCTAGATACTTTGTCACAAAGGAACGATTCACCAGAGCACGATTCGTGTTGGCAGTATCGACCGAATTGAAAAAGCGGCCCGCGAGGAGTGGAATCTTCATCGTCGAGAAGTAATCGGGGCCAACCTGTAGCGTGAGTATCTCGACCTTGCTCTTGTCGGAGCGTCCTTCGATCTTCATATCGCGACTGGAGTAGCCGCCGTCCATCAGTGCTTCAGAGGCGTAGCTGACACTGCTTACGCCAGGTAGCGCAGCGATCCGGCGTTGCAAATCGGCATAAAGATGGGGGAATCTGCTCGTCCTTATAGCCGGCAAGCTGCGGGCTGACATCGAAGATGAGAAGGTTTCGCGTGTCGAAGCCAGCATCGATCCTGCGCAGGTTGGTGAGCGTGCGTAAGAGCAGTCCTGCACCCGTCAAGATGACCATGGAAAGAGCGACCTGAAGGACAACCAGAACGCTGCCAAGGCTCAACATCTGGGAGCGCATGTGGCGGGCTGCGGTAGCGGTATTGCCTTTCAGGCGAGAGGTCAAGCTGGCATGTGAGCCGCGAAATGCGGGAGCGATACCGAATCCGATGCCGGTGAGCAGCGCGGCGGCGAGCGTGAAAAGCAGAACCCGGGCGTCTATGTGGAGATCAAGCTGCAGCGGCGACCACGCATTTCTGGAGAAGAAAGTGGCAAGACCGGAAACGCCTGCTGGCGCCAGCAGAGCCCCCACGGCTGCACCGAGAAAGGAAAGCAAAAGGCTTTCCGTAAGAAGCTGGCGAATGACGCGCCGCCGGGTCGCACCCATGGCCAGGCGCACTGCCATTTCTTGTTGGCGAGTCGTAGCGCGCGCCAGCATGAGACCCGCGACATTCGCACATGTGACGAGCAGAATTAAACCCACTGCCGCCATCAGCAACAGGAGCGGCTTGTCATAGAGATTACGTATGCCCCGGAGTCCCTGTTGCGCCGGCAGAAGCTCGAGATGAGGATTGTCTGTTTTATCCCATAGCGGCTTCGCCGTGTGGGCGGTTGCATTCATGAAGAGCAGGTTGAGTGCCGCCTGCGCCTGTGCGCGTGTGACGTCTGGCCGCAGACGGCCGACCACAACGAGCCACCAATTATCAGGATTCGAGCGGCTTGCCCATTGTTTCCCCAAAGAAGGCGCCTGGCTGAGTGAGACCCAAAGATCAACCGACTTGCCGGGAGTAAGACGGGTAAATTCCGGTTCCGTGATTCCGACGATGGTAAACGCGGTATCGTTGAGGCGGATGGTCTGGCCGATCACTGCGGGCGAACCGCCGAACGCGCGTTGCCAGTACGCATAATCGAGGACAGCGACCGCCGGCGCACCGGGCCTTTCGTCATCGGGCACGAGAGTGCGGCCGAGCACCGGAGATACTCCCAACGTCTCGAAATAGCTTCCGGATACCAGCTCACCTTGAGCGATGGTTGCTGTTCCATTGCCGCTGAGAGTCATTTGGGAAGGTCCGGCAAAGGCCATTGCATTCGTGAAGACCTTTATCTGCTTCTGAATTTCCTCGAACAGCGCGTACGGCAACGAACAACTGATAAGGCTGGCTGAGTTTCGCTCATTAAAAGCGCAATCGCCGAAGCTGCTGTTGCCTACATTCTGTGGCCAGTGGCGCGCCGACCATTGCAAGACAACCAATTGTTGAGGATCGTGAACAGGAAGGGAGCGCAGCATGATGGCATTCACGAGCGTGAAGATGGCCGTATTCGCTCCGATTCCGAGCGCGAGGGTGATAGTAATGATCGCAGTGAAGGCCGGTGCCTTTGCCAGCGTCCGGGCACCGAAACGCAGATCGTTGCCAATGGATTCGAGTAACGAGATGCCACGTGCATCGCGGCAATCTTCTTTGATCTGCGTGAGCCCGCCGAAGTCGAGGCGCACCTGGCGCAACGCTGCGTCCCTGTTCATGCCGGTGCGCATGTATTTGTCGATTTGCTGTTCCTGATGAAAACGCAGCTCGTCATCGAGTTCTTCCTCGACTTTTGAGCGCCAAAAGATGGAACGAAAGCGAATATAGAGATCACTCAGCATCAAACGCCTCCTAGACCGCTCGTAGTACCTGAGCAACGGCCACCGTCAGCTTTTCCCAAGCATCTTGCTCGGTTGCGAGCTGCTTTTCGCCAGCCCTGGTCAACTCGTAAAACTTGGCGCGGCGGTTGTTCTCCGATGCGCCCCATTTCGCTTTAATCTACCCACGCCGCTCCAGACGATGAAGAGCGGGATAGAGAGAGCCCTGTTGAATGCGCAGCACATCACCGGAGACCTGCTGAACACGCTCAGAGATGGCCCATCCGTGCTGTGGGCCCAAGAACAGCGTTCTGAGAATGAGGAGGTCCAGGGTGCCTTGCGGAAGGTCAATGCGCTGGGTCGTCATCGTTACCCCTTTCACTTCTACAAGTACAAAATATACCTTTCTTCTTGTCGAAGTGCAAAGGGAAAATGCCAATCGTAAAGACTTGCATATCCTGTTTGGACAAAATGGGAATTCGTGCAACTATCTATTTGTGGCCTGCTAGAAAACTACGCCACAATGCCATCCATTCTCAGCGAGCGACAAATCGCCAAGTCACTCATCGAGATAGGCTCAATGAGTGCATCGACCTGAAGTCGACAAAGCAGAGTCCACGCTCCTATTGACTGTCTATAAGAATCGAGGTATGTTCTTATAGGCAGTCAATAGGAGCTTCCATGGCGGGCATTGAATCAGACCTGTTGCAAGGCACACTCGACGTTTTGATTCTGAAGGCCCTCGCTCTTCAGGAATTGCACGGCATGGGAATCTCCCGCCGAATCGGGCAAATGACGAATGGAGCGTTCGATGTGAAACCGGGCTCGCTGTTTCCCGCACTTCACCGAATGGAGGAGGCGGGCTGGCTCACATCCAATTGGGGTCTGGCGGAAACGAACCGGCGTGCAAAGTTCTATGCATTAACCAGGACTGGAAGGAAGCAACTTCAAACCGAAATCGAACGCTGGGCTCGCATCTCTTTCGCTATGGCGGCAGCGCTCGGGATCGGCCAGGAGGCCTTATGATCAGCCGGCTCCGCGCGCTTTGGAACAATGCGTTCAGAAGAAAACAACTTGATCGCGACCTCGATGAGGAGCTTGAGGCTTACCTGAAGCTTGTAGAGGCCGAGAAGTTGCGGGAAGGCATGGACCCTGAAGAGGCGCATGCCTATGCTCGTCGCCAGACAGGAGGAACAGATCAGGTAATACAGAATGTCCGCGATGTTCGCACAGGCGTCTGGATAGACAGGCTGATGCAGGATGTGCAGTACGGCATTCGGACACTCGCGAACAACCCGACTTTCTCCCTGGTCTCCGTAGGAACTCTCGCGCTTGGGATCGGTGCAAACACCGCGATGTTCAGCCTGCTCGATCAGGTGGTTCTGCGGCTCTTGCCGGTCAGGCATCCAGAGCAACTGGTGATTGTGAAAGAGACCGGCAATCATTACGGCAATAGTTTCGGCCCAAACACGATGTCCTGGCCGCTGTTTGAAGATTTGCGAAGCAACAATCAAGTTTTCTCCGAGATGTTCTGCCGGTTTCCGACGCACGTGACGATTGGATACAGCGATCAGACGGTGCAAATCTCTGCAGAGCTGGTCTCCAGCACTTACTTTCAGACATTGGGCGTTGAAGCGGTACTGGGGCGCACGATAGGCCATGACGACGACTCCGTTCCCGACAGCAAGCCGGTTGCCGTCCTCAGCTACAGCTTCTGGCAGAGCTACTTCAACGGGGACCACAACATTATTGGGCGGACTATAGCCCTGAATGGTCAGGCGATGACCGTTATCGGGGTTGCGCAGCCAGGCTTCGACGGCGTGGAAATGGGAGAACCTGCGAAGGTCTTCGTTCCCATCATGATGAAGACCGAGATGACGCCGCACTCGGACGGACTCAAAGACCGGCGCCGTCGGCTGAGTTGGGTAACCACATACGGCCGCCTCAAGCCCGGTGTAAGCACCGAGCAGGCGCAGGCTTCGCTGCAGCCGCTACTGCACAGCATTCTTGAAATGGAAGTTCAGCAACCTGAGTTCACCAGATCTGCGACGGCTGCGGATCGCGAACCGTTTCTCCGTAATCGCATTGAACTTTTGCCGGGCTCCGACAACGATCTCCGCGAATACATGCGCAGACCGCTATGGGTCTTGCTTGCGCTCACCGCAGCGGTGCTTCTGCTGGCCTGTGCTAACCTGGCGAATTTGTTGCTGGCGCGCGCCACAACACGAGAAAAGGAATTTGCCGTGCGGCTGGCTATCGGCGCCGGACGCGCGCGCATCGTTCGCCAGTTGCTGGTCGAAAGCCTGCTTCTCTCAGGCGCGGGTGCCGTTGTGGGACTGATGCTGGCCTACGCGGCGGATCGCATTCTTCTGCGCATCTATCTGCCTGCGGATGCGGCAGCTGAGTTTGTGGTCTCACCCATTCCGGATGAGCGCATGCTCGCGTTTACTTTTGGAGTTATGCTCCTGACCTCACTCGTCTTCGCGCTCTTGCCCGCCATGCGCGCCTCGCGCACCGAGATCACACTCGCGCTCAAAGACAGATCAGGGGTCGCTTCAACCGGCGGCATGTCTCTTCGCAGGTTACTGGTCTCGATTCAAATGGCTCTTTCTCTGCTGCTGCTTGTTGGCGCGGGACTGTTCGTACGTACTTTGCGCAACCTCGAGAATGTAGGGCCGGGGTTCCCAACCGATCATCTGCTTACATTCACAACAGCACCTACGCTCAGCGGGTACTCCTTCGCAGAAACCAAGTCATACTACGACCGGCTCAAAGTCGATCTCGAAACGATGCCCGGAGTTACTTCGATTGGATTCTCCACCATGCCGATTCTGAGGGGTTATGCGTGGCAGAATGCGATTGTGGGCAAGGACTTTGAAGGTACTCCGATTGAACAACAGCCGGTTCTTAGCCAGATCGACCCGAACTACTTTGCCACGCTCGGTATTCCTATTATTGCGGGCCGCGCATTCACCGCTCAGGACGTTGCGCCGACCGATTACGCTGTGGTGAATGAGAGCTTCGCCAGGGAATATTTCCCGGGCCGCAATCCTCTCGGGCAGCGATTCGGGTTGGTGAGCGACTCGCAGTCGGTGACACCGAAGACGGAAGTGATCGGTGTAATCCCTGACAGGAAATACCGGGATCTGAGGGAGACGCCCCCGCCGCAAGCCTATTTTCCCTATCTCGCAGTATCCAACGTCCGCGGCATGACTGTTTATGTGCGCACGCAGGGTGATCCACGCCAATTCGGGGACGCACTGCGCGAACGGATGCATCAATTCGACCCGCATGTTCCGGCGGTTGATCTCCAGACTGTGAACGAACAGATTGGGTTCTCGCTCAGGACCGAACGACTTGTCGCCGGTCTTTCCGCGGTTTTCGGCGGCTTCGCCATGATGCTCGCGGTGATCGGGCTGTATGGCGTCATGGCCTATACCGTGTTGCGAAGGACGCGTGAAATTGGCATTCGTATTGCACTCGGGGCGCTGCGAAGCAATGTAATTGCGATGATCATGCGCGAGGTGCTCGTCCTTATAGGATCTGGCCTCGCAGTCGGTGTCGCGCTTGCGCTGGTCCTCGTCAATCTGATCCGCAGCCAGCTCTATGGATTGAATGCGCGCGATCCTTTGACATTCATTAGCTCCGCAATCGTTCTTGCTTTAGCAGCGGGCCTTGCAGGTTTCATTCCTGCTTTGCGCGCAAGCGGCGTGGACCCGACAACTGCATTACGGCAGGAATGACTCGGACAGCCCAAAATCTCAATTGAGCGCCATTTCGGTCTACCTTGACTTGTGGTATTCAATTCACTGTCAGCAATTCTTCAAAGAAACTGCCGATTTGACGCTCCCGGTCGACGAAATGAATCTCCAGAATCCAGTGGCGCATCTGGCCCTTCTCATCCGTTGAGCGCATTCGCAGATTGCTTTTCGGATGGACGTAAAGCGTTATTTTGTCCTCGGCGATTCGCTCATGGGGAAACTGACCGATGAGGTGTCCGGCGATCAGTCCACCAAACTCCCAGCCATATTGCTCCGCAAGAGACACGGCATAGGCATAAAGCTGGTTTGCGGTGATGTCCGAATTCTCTTTGAAGTAGCGCTTCCCATCGGCGAATGCCTTTGCCACGTCATCCCGTATTTTCAGTTTCATGGGGTCTGATCCGATGACAAACGTGCGACCGAAATCCGCTTCGTATTCCTCAAAGACAGGGCCGAGATCGAGAAACAGAATGTCATCCTCGCCGATAGTATGGTCTGGTGGATTCTCTGCATAAGGGAGCAGCGTATTCGCTCCGGCACGAACAATCCGCTTATGCCAGTATGTCGAGATGCCGAACATCTCCTTCGCCAGATCGTAGATCTCCTGGTTAAGCTGGCTTTCAGAAATGCCGGCGTGAATCAATCTTCGGGCTTCGACTTCGTGGAAGAGTTGTTCTGCCTTATTTTGCGCTATTAGAAGCTCCGTAACTTTTTTCTCTTCATAAGCGAATATAGGAGTGAGCTTGTCGGTCACACAAAAGTACCTCAGTACTATTTATAGTGCCCGGACAAGGGAGGCTGAATCCAGATGTTCGCTATCTTCTTTCGTCAGAGAATGAGACCATCCCTGATGGCGGCAATCGTTGTTGTATTATTCTGGCTGGCCATTGGCCTACCCGGAGCGGAAGCCCAAGAATCGCCGAGCATTGTTGGAAGTTTCCCGCTATCCGGCCTGTCCGGCGCGACCGAATGGCTGAATTCCTCGCCTCTGACAGTAAAGCGGCTCAAGGGCAAAGTCGTTCTCATCGACTTCTGAGACTACTCTTGCATTAACTGCATCCGCGCTATTCCGTATATTCGAGCGTGGGCGGATAAGTATAAGGACAGCGGCCTGGTGGTGATCGGAGTGCACACACCGGAGTTCGACATTGAGAAGCAGACGCCAAATGTCCAAAAGGCCGTGAAAAAATTCGGCATCACATATCCCATCGCCTTGGACAGCAACATGGACATCTGGAATGCTTTTCATAATCAATACTGGCCCGCCCACTACTTCATCGATGCCAAAGGCAAGGTACGCTACGAGCACTTTGGCGAGGGCGAATACGACAAGTCCGAGCGATGGATACAGGAACTGTTGAAAGAGGCCAACACGAAGCCTATGCCGGAGAGCATGGTAAGTGTGCATGGGCAAGGAGTCCAGGCTGCCGCTGACATGAACGGCGTTCGCTCTCCTGAAACCTATATCGGCTATGCGCGCCCGGCATTTCGGATCGCCAGACGGATTCATGCAGGACAGGGAAAAGCTCTATTCCATCCCGAATGATCTACGGATAAATGAGTGGGCGCTTGCCGGCAACTGGATCGATCACGAGCAATTTGCCGACCTCAGATCCACAGGTGGCAAAATCTCCTTCCGCTTCTATGCCCGTGATTTGCATCTCGTGCTTGGCCCGACTGCCGACGGCAAACCGGTTCGCTTTCGGGTGTCGATTGACGGGCAAGCGCCAGGAGAGAATCATGGAGTCGATATAGACGCCGAAGGCAATGGCGTTGTGACAGAGCACCGCTTATATCAACTTGTGCGTCAGAAGGGCCCGGTCAAGGATCATGTTTTTATGATCGAGTTCCTGGATTCGGGCGTACAGGCATTCTCCTTCACCTTCGGATAAAGGCCAGTGGGAGCGCATCATGGTTCAGAAATGGAATGGCAGCATAAGCCGACGGGCTTTCATTCTTGCCGGGAGTGGCGCTGTGGCCGCGATGATCTTGAATCTCCGAAATGGAGTCAGATCTGTCGAAGCGAAGTCCAGCAATCCTAAAGAGGTCAAGATCGTTGAATACGCCGCTACCGGGCAGCGTGGAGATGTTGTTACTGTGCCTGTCATCGTGAAGACTGATGCGGAGTGGAAACAACAGCTATCACCTGCGGCCTTCGAAGTAACGCGACATGAGGGCACCGAGAGGGCCTACTCCGGCCAGTATTGGAATCTCCACAACAAGGGTATTTACCGGTGCATCTGCCGTGACACGGCCCTCTTTAGCTCCGATACGAAATTCGAATCGGGCACAGGCTGGCCGAGTTTCTGGCAACCGCTGGCGAAAGAGAATGTCCGCGAAAGCATGGGCCTTTCTCTTGGGATGCAGCGCACGGCAGTCTCCTGCAGACGGTGTGATGCCCATCTGGGCCATGTCTTCGATGACGGTCCAAAACCGACTGGTCTGCGCTACTGCATGAATTCCGTGGCGCTCAAGTGTGTGAAGTTCGCCTGATTATCGTAGTGGAAAATAGAGGAATGGTAGCATCCCCATTTCAAGAGATTCTCTCCGAGATTGACCAATTCAAAGATCATGCGAGCGATTTTCTCGCCTTGCAGGAGTTCTCTGTCAGTCTGATTGCCGAACGCTTACCGCATTACAACTGGGTCGGTTTCTATATGCTCGACCCGGAAGATGGTACGGTTCTGGTTCTCGGTCCGTTTCAAGGTGCTCCCACCGAGCATGTGCGGATTCCAGTCACGCAAGGCATCTGCGGAGTTGCCGTGGCACAGGGAGAAACTGTCCTCGTTGAGGATGTTGCTTCTGACCCGAGGTATCTCGCCTGCTCCCTTGAAACGAAGTCGGAGATCGTCGTGCCTATTCGGGCCAGCGGAAAAGTCGTGGGCGAGATCGATATCGACAGCCATACACGCGACGTCTTCGGTCCGGCGGATCGCCAGTTCCTCGAAGAGTGCGCCGCGGTATTCGGACGCTTTCTGGAGGCGGAAACGCAGTAGAGCGCCTACTGCGTGGCGAAATAGAAGTGGTAGTGATTACGGCAGCCGGGATTGAAAAGGGCTTCGCACCGGGGGCACCTGTTTCTGCTCGCCAGATATTCCGCGATGGTTAGCTCGTGTCCGCAGGTCCCACAGAGCACCGCGGGCTGGTTCCTGCGGCCAGACCTCGCTCGGATGGCCTGCCAGCGCCTCGTGACAATCCTTGCAGGCATAATAGACGCCGCAGCATTTCATCTTGATAGCAATGATGTCGAGAGCGGTCTTGTAATGAGCGCAATGTGTTTCGGCGTCAAGATCAAGTCCACGAACTTCGGGGTGTGGCGGTGTCATCGAAGATAGATTACCTGAGCCGGGCAGAAGCGATGGACTCGCTGGCCGGGCACAGCCATCATGGGTCCCAACTTCTCTATTGCTGATTCCGTTCATCAGGGAGTTTGCTGCGCGACTCCACGAGGAACGCTTTCCTTGCTGGCAACAGCCGAAGACCATGGAGGCGATGCGAAAGTTGTTCTGCGGAGAGTTGCAGAAGGAACGATCAAATTCATCGCGGGAATCCGTTGATTCCCCGGCAGAAACCGGCCCTGGCTGCAAAACTGTGGATGGTTTTCATCGCCTCTGGAAGTTTAGATCCAGGAGGCAGGACGGTTCATGGGGCGGTGGCAGGCAAAGTGGGTGATCGTCGGCTGGGTGTTGTTTCCGTGGTCAGTCCCCGCGCAACAGGCCTGCACCAACGGGGTTCGCATCGAAGGTGCGATTACCGATCCTACCGGCGCGGTGATTCCGGGAGCGCGCATACAGGCTACACGCGGAGAAAGTGCGACATCCGACGCGGCGGGAAATTACGTACTCCCATGCGTTACGGGAAGTCCAATGGTTATCACCGCGGAGGCCGATGGCTTCACGCAGAAGGCGAACCGCGTTCAAGCCCGGCTGGGGACAACCGTCCGTGTCGATTTCCAACTGGTCGTTGCGGCCGTGCAGGCAGAAGTCCACGTGCAGGAAGATTCAACTTCGATAGGCGCCGGGCGCGGGATGGGTACAATTACCTTGAATACTCAGCAGGTCCAGCAACTTGCAGATGATCCGGATGATTTCCTCCGGGAGTTGCAGGCGCTGGCTTCGATTTCCGGAGGCGATCCAAGCGCCGCCATGATCCGGGTTGATGGGTTTCAGAATGGGAGTGCCCTTCCTCCCAAGAGCTCCATTGCCTCGATTCGCGTTGCTCCCGATCTCTTTTCCGCCGAATATCAATTCCCCCCTTTTGGCGGGGCTCAGATTGAAATCTTGACGAAACCCGGCGCAGACAATCTGCACGGTGCGCTTTTCTTCACGGATAGCAACAGCCTCTTCAATGCAAACGATCCATTTTCGGTAACTGCAACTCCAGCGGGTAAACAACGATATGGAGTTGAACTGACGGGGCCCATCCTTGCGAAAAAAGGCGGCTTCGCTCTGGCGCTGGAAAAGAGAGACATTGATGAATTTAACGTGGTCAACGCAGTGACTCTCGACGCTAACGATAACCTTGCCTCCTTGCAGCAATCTGTTCCCGCTCCTCAGAGACTTTGGATCGCCTCTGCCCGCACGGACTGGCAGATCAAACAAAAGGATGTCGTAGCGCTCTCATTTGCCTCGAATGTCAACAACCTTTCAGGCCAAGGGGTTGGCGGTCTCACGCTTGCGAACGCGGGCTATTCCGGTCTGGTCAGCGAGTACGATCTACGGCTGACGAACACACAGACGCTGAATGCCAATGCTCTCCATCAAACTCGAATTGGATATACCTGGAAGCGCACTGAACAGGCTCCTCAGTCGACTGAGCCGTCGCTTCAGGTCGCAGGCTACTTCATGGGTGGAGGTTCGACGGCGGGTAATCTGAACAACCGGGAACGCGACCTTGAGATTGATGACGATCTGACGTTCACCCATGGCAAGCATGAACTGAAAGTCGGCGTACAGTCGCTTGGCATTTTCATCCACGACGATGCCCCGAACACCTTCAATGGCGCGTACGTGTTCGGTGGAGGCAGCGCACCTGTCCTCGATGCCAACAACAACCCAACCGGCGAGACGGGAACCATTACGCCCATCGAGCAGTATCGTCGGGCATTGCTGCATCTGCCGGGAGGCACACCGACAACATACCAAGTTACCAGTGGAACGTCACTGATCTCTCTTGCACAGTGGCAATTGGGATTCTATGCACAGGACGATGTAAAGCTGGTGCCGCGGCTGACTCTTTCTGCCGGATTACGCTATTCCTTCCAGACGACGCCCAGCAGCTTTGCCAATTTTGGACCTCGTGTCGGTCTTGGGTGGGCTCCCGACAAGAAGGAGACATGGGTCTTTCATTTGAGGGCAGGCCTGTTCAGCCACGTGCTCAGTCCAGGCTATGCGACCGAGGTCTATCGACTCAATGGAGTTCGACAGCGGCAAATAACTGTTTACTCCCCCAACTATGACAGTCCGCTTACCCCTGTCGCTGGCTCGGTCCAGATCAACACCGTGAATCAGTTCCCGCAGTCATCACTCGAGCAGGTGTTAACCTTTGCAGGAAATGTCAACGCAGAGCATGATTTCGTCCGCCACTGGCATGCGAACGTTGGCTTTTACTGGGGCCAGGATTCGAACATCATTCGCACCCTGAATATTAACGCCCCCATGATTGAAAGTTGCACAGGATGCTCTGTTGATCCGACCGCGGCACTGCTCGTGCCGCGGCCCATCGCACTCGATGAGAACATCCTCGAATACCAGAATTCCGGGCATCTTGGTGGCCAGTCTATGTGGTTTTCCATGGAACAACACAGTTACAGGCGTTTCGGCTTTTCCGCGTGGTATGTGCATTTCCACTTCAAGTCGGATGGCGGGAATGGTGTCGCCAGCCCTCAATCAAGTTACAGTGATCACGGAGAATCTTCACGCGCAGATTGGTTGACTCCACATCGTGTCGGAGCAGTCGGAAACCTCAATCTCCCCTATGCGCTCGAGCTCTCAGGCCAGTTCGATGCTGCGGCCGGTCATCCTTACAACATCACGACCGGAACAGACAACAATGGTGATGGCGAGTTTAATGACCGGCCTGCCTACGCTTCTGCCCTCGGCCAAGGCGTATACAGCACCCGGTTCGGTCTGCTCTCCACCAACACGGTCAATGGCAATGTTCCGCGCAATTTGGGAACCATGCCTGCGATTGTGCATCTGGATATGAATCTGAAGCGATCTTTTGTTCTTAATCCGCATGATAAGGATCATCCGCGTACGCTGGACTTCAATGCACGCAGCGCGAATTTGCTCAACCATAGCAATATCACGGCGGTAAATACGGTTCTATCGTCCGGGACACTGGGACAGCCATTGACCGCCGAGGCAGCCCGCCGCGTCGAGTTGGGCGTACGTTTCAACTTTTGAGAGGGCGTCGGGCCGGAACTGTCGTCAAATAGGAAGGACCGTTTCGAAAGGACCATTGCGGCTGGCGTCTTGATCCGTAGAAGGCAATGAATCTATGAAACACATCACAGCGGCGAGTGGTGAACATGCTGAACGGAAGCCGGGCTCTGCCAGCCTGCATGCCCGCGGGGCCATTGCCATGCTGATGGTATCGGTGCTACTGGCAGCGATCTCTTCTTATGGTTGCCATATCTTCCTTACCGCCAATGGGGTGTCTATCCCGCTTGTGCCGTCTGCATCGTCGATCGCCTACGGCCTGACCAAATGGCTCTGGTGGGGCCTTGTTGCCTTTGGAATGTGGGTCGTTGCGCAGAGTGCTCCGCAGTTTCTGAAGTTTTCCCCGCTATCGATACTTCTTCAGCTCTTGATCGGCAGCGTCGTGTGTTGTATTCATCTGCTTGTCGTGCAGGCTACCTGGCGCGGCGGGTTGCATTGGAATCAATGGGTACTCACCCATCCCATAACTGATTACCTCACCCTGAGCAGTTTCGGGGAAGACCTGATCATTTACGGTTTTCTCTTCGGCTTTTCCGGCTTCCTGCATCTGCAGGAGCATCGTCAGATGGATGCGCTGTTGAAGCTCGAACTTGAAAAGCAGTTATCCGAAGCGCAACTCAAAGCGCTTCAGATGCAGATGGAGCCTCATTTCCTTTTCAACACGCTGAATGCCATCACCAGCCTGATGACGCAGGGGAAAAACAGCGAGGCCATGACCACCCTGTCGCATCTCAACACTATTTTGCGACGGACACTTGAGCGTCGAGCACCGGAGAAGGTGCCTTTCTCGGAAGAGCTGCGGGTCATCGAGAGCTATCTTGCCATTCAGAAGGTTCGCTTCGCCAAGCGCCTCGAAGTGAAGATCGACGTGGCGCCTGACGCCCTGAACGGACTTGTTCCTTGCTTTCTTTTGCAGCCCATCGTCGAGAACGCCATCCAGCATGGGATTGCACCGATGGAAGAAGGTGGCACGGTTGAGACAGAAGTCAGGCGGGTCGGGGAGAAGCTCTGGATGCAGGTGCGCGACAATGGCAGCGGTCTTTCCGATTCCGCGACCAAGGGGTATGGCATTGGCATCCAAAACACACAAGAGCGCCTGGCGTATTTCTATCCAGATCGCTATACATTTCTCGCAGAAACTCCCGCAACTGGCGGTTATGAGGTGACGATCGAGATCCCATACGAGAGAGCGACCGCATGAAACTTCGCACCGTAATCGTTGATGATGAGCCGCTGGCTCTTGACCTGTTAAGGGCTTTGCTTGCTGCTCACGAAGACATTCAAATTGTGGCGGAATGCGAGAACGGGCGCCAGGCAATTGCATGGCTTCAAACGAATCCGGTAGACCTGTTGTTTCTCGATGTGCAGATGCCGAAGATTGACGGCTTCGGCGTCGTCGACCGCGTCGGACTGCAGCTTCTGCCCCCAACAATCTTTGTGACGGCATATCATGAACACGCCGTACGGGCGTTTGACGTTCACGCCGTGGACTATCTGACCAAACCTGTCGAGGCGCCGCGCCTGCGGACGGCGCTGGAGCGCGTTCGCAGGAAGATCGAGGCGGAGACAGCTTTACTTACCCGTGAGCAGCTTACTGCGGTTCTGAACGGGTTGCGGAGAGGCGACGAGTTGAAACCCTACACCTCGCGCTTTCTCGTCAAAGATGGCGAAAAGGAGATTCTGCTTGCGTCTGAAAAAATCGACTGGATCGAAGCAGCAGACTATTACAGCCGTCTGCATGTGGGTAGTCGCAGTTACATGCTGCGCGAGTCCATTACCGACCTGAGCGGAAAGCTCGATCCACGCCGGTTTGTTCGGGTACACCGGTCTTCGATCGTCAATCTTGACCGCGTACGGGAAATTTATCGTGATGGGCAGACCGAGGGATTGGTTGTCCTCACAACCGGGACAAGGATCAGGATGAGCAGGGCTGGCCGCCAGAAACTGACTGAGGTTGGTAAAGCGTAAGCATCGCACGCGCATGGAAAACAAGCGCTTTTAGCGAAGCTTTGGGAGCAACCGCACAACCGTTGCAGGTACTAACTGATTACAAGGACGTTGAATGATCGTGCGGGCCTGCAATGTCTCGAATTTGCTCGTAATCCCGTTTGAGCGCCTTGTTGCGGCTTAGTTCTGGATAGCTAATGCTCTCTAGCCAAATGAGATCCGTGACGAACCACTTCTTGAAGAGTTTTGATGCTTTCATAGATTGTGATCAAGTTTCTTATTAAGTGAATCACCCTGTGAGCAAGAGGCGCTTGATTTCCAATTTCCAAAGTGGAAAGGCGTGAACTCGTCGAGACTTGAAAAGCGGGTCACACTGATTGTTTGGTCAGGCCGTATACAATCCTAGCCACGACCGTGCTGCTGCAATCTTTCGCAGGATGAACCGTTCGACCAAAACCACGAGAATCATCGATCCTCCGAGAAATGGCATATAGATTCCGAATACGACGAGAAACGCCATCAGAGCCCATGAGAGACGGATACGGCGTAGAGGAACGGGAGCGCCCAGCACGCCTTCTGGACGGCGCCGCCACCACATCATGAACCCGCTCAGGCTGAGCGTGACAAGGCCGGTCGTGGTGAAGAGACTCAATAGCTGATTGGCGACACCGAAGAGTTGCCCCTCATGCGCGGCGATCCCGGTCCCGATGACGCGATCTAGCCACGGCTTGGAATGAAAATCCGTGCGCTTCAGAATGGCACCTGTCGTCGAATCGAGAACGAGGTCTACCCGCAGCGGTCGATCCCGCGTGTCCGATTTTGCCGTCCAGTTCCCGCCCATCTGCATCGGTGGAGAAATGAGGACCGGATTTGCGAGCTGTAGCGGAGCAACAGTCGCAATCATGCTGTCGAGAGGTTTATACGCATCAGGCTCACTCATCATGTGGTGCATGTGATGACCATGCCCAGCATGCTCCGAACCGCCGCCCATCTGCATACCTGCCATATCGCCCCCGGTGCGGGCAGCGCGTGCTGCAAGTTGCTCCGACGTGCTTGTGGTCCAGTCCTGATGCACAGCATGGCCGTTGGCTAGGTGCCGCCATGCTTTGAGATACGTTCCCCAGCTCTTTGCCCAGGGCAGGCCCGTAAAAAGCAGGAAGAGTGCGAAAAAGGAAACGTAGATACCCATGACCGCGTGAATATCCCTCCAGAAGATGCGCTGCCCTTGTCTCAGGCGCGGGTAAAGCACCCCGCCCAGACCTTTGGCATTGCGCGGCCACCAAAGATAGAGGCCAGTGATAATCATGATGACGGCCCAGGATGCGGCAAGTTCCACGATGGCGGAACCGTAGTTGCCCATCAATAATTCTCCGTGCAGACGGAAAACCACATTTTCAAGCCGCATATCTTCATTGACGACATGCAGAACCTGCATTGTCTGCGGATGAATGTAGACACGAAACTGTTGCGTGCCTTTATCGACAAGGATCTGTGCTGCCGAAGTAGGTGTATGCGGCAGCTCGTAGGCATCAAGGGTCGAGCCGGGAACAGCGGCCAGAGCCGCTTCCGCTTGCTGACTTGCGGATGCCCGCTGTTGGATGCTCAGGTGGTCATAAGGGCGGTCGAGATAGTTTTCGATCTGTGGTTTGAAGAGAAAGATCGTTCCCGTCGTAGCAAGCCACAGGACGAACGGGATGCAGAATAGCCCGGCGTAGAAGTGCCAGCGCCACACGGTACGGTAGTCGAGGCCCTTCGAGGCTTCGGGAGATGCGAGCGATGCGGTAGCCATAAGGAACTCCTGTTCGTGATGAATTTCGTTCGGCATTGCATCGTGGGCCAGTTTCGACGAGACACTGGCCCACGCAGGATTCAGCGTTAGAACTTGATACGGAAGCCCCCGATAGACAATCGGGGAGCACCCGCATAGATCGAGCCTGTTGCAGAGGCCAGAGACGATGCGCCGTTCTGTTCTCCCGTCGTCGAGCTGATGGTGTTGGTGATATTGCTGGCCGAACCGACATAGGTGCGGTTGGCAAGGTTTTGTAGATCGAAGTAGAAGTGCGTCCTCGACCAGAATCCATGCCCAGGAGCAGGATCGTAGTGGACATCGAAGTTCAGCACCGTGGCCGAAGGAGCAGTGAGCAGATTGCCATTGTCGAGCCAGTAGTTGGAGCGGTAGTTCGTTTCAAGATAAGTGCCGAAGTTCCCATATCGGCTGGAGGGTTTGTCATAGATAATCCGGGCGTTGAGATTGTTCGGAACCACGCCGGGGATGCGGTTTCCATTCCGGACAAACGAAGTGCTGAAACTGCCAGCACTTAATTGTTCGGTGTAGCTGCGATAAACCTGGGCATCGTACTGATAGGCTGCCCGGAAGCGCAGTCCGCTAATCAATTCAGGGGAGGGATGCCAGTTCAGACCGGCGACCAGTCCGCGATGGGCAGAAGATGGAGCATTGAAGGTATAGCTGAGTAGTCCAGCACCGGGAGACTGGCTGACATTCTCATTGGTGAAACGCTCATAGAAACCCGTGATACTGAGTTCCACATTGCGGGCCACGAACCAGTCCGCACCGAGGTCGATTCCTACGTTAGTCTGAGCCTTGAGCTGCGTGTTGTTGCCATAGGTTCCCTGCGGTGTAATAAAGAACGAGGTGTTCGTCGGGGTTCCATACCCTGTACCGAGACGGGCATGGACGCGTAACGAGTCGGACGCGCGGAGAAGGATTGCCGCTTCCGGCGCTACGTTATCGAAGGTGCGGTTGGCGCTGACAACCTGCGTTGAAGGAGTGCCAGTGGCGGAGTAGTTGTAGAGGGTTTCCTTTGCCGAGAGGTTGGTGTGCTCGTATCCGAAACCGCCAATGAGCGTAACGCGCTCGCCCAGTGCAAGCTCTTCCCGGATACGGAAGCCTGCACCGAGGATCGTCCCGAAAGCTCCTGAGACGTAAGCGCCGAGGGTTGCATTACCGCCCGGCATGACGTTATAGCTGTTCGAGTTGGTGTCTTCGTACTTGAAGAAACCTCCGCCGTAGGTGGTGGAGCGATGTCCGAAGAGAAGCCCCTTGCGAGTTCCATCGCTCAGAAAGATGAAGGATGGAGTTGCGCCGCGTGCGCTGGTCGCGCCTGTCGGCTGGTCGATGTCCTTTACATCCCACACACCCTGCGTCCGCCATGTCGTGTTATCGGTAAGGTCGTGCTCCCACCGAGCGCCGACGACGGTGCGGCGGTCGTGACGGCCCAGCCCGACCTGGTCTGCGCTCAACGAAACCTTATTTCCGGTAAAGCCATTAATGAACAGGCTGACCGTTGCACAACCCTGGCTGGAAGGGGTGCTGGAACTGTAGTTGGTGCAACCCTGCTGGAATGGGTTTACCTTGTACTGGTTGAGCGAGAGCCGAATGGGAAGCTCCGTGTCGAGATTATTGTTGATGAACTTGAAGGTGAGGCGATCCTGCTTACGCAGGGATACGGTGGTAAGGATGTTGGCTGTCACTGTGTTGAAGGCGAAGTGATCCTGGTAGCTTTGTTTGCCGCGCGTATTGCTCAGGAAGACCGAATAGTCGTATGTGTCTCCTACATTGCCGATAGTCACGTAGTTGTTGAGAAACTGGTAGCTGCCGACATCCGTTCCGAAATCGACACCATGCACATCCGCACCGGGCCGGGTGTGAAAGAAGATGGCTCCATCATTAGCGTTGTTTCCGTACATCGTGGAAGACGGCCCCTGTACGGCGTCAATCGACTCGTAGGCATGCGGATCGATCAGGTCTGCCCGGCCAAGTCCATCCGGCTGCGTCACCTGGAATCCATCGTCAAAAAGAATGGCATTGCGGATGCCATAGCTCTGCCGGTCGTTCGAGCCGCGAAGCGAAATGGAGATGTCGCGCGGTCCATTTCCAGTAATGGTAGTAATGCCGGGGGCAAGCGCAAGGCTCTCCTGAATGGTGAAATCGGCAGAGTCCTTCGTGTCCTGCCGGTCCACCGAAGTGATGGTTTGTGCGGTTGGGGCTTCCGTTACCGCCGCCGTCTGTGCTGTTACCGTGACATTCTGGCTCACCAGATTGATGGACAGTGCAAGAGGAAGCTCTGTGATTTGACCAGAGGTGAGCGTGACGGTGCGGTAAATCCGATTGAAGCCTAGCTGCTCGGCACTCACTTCATACGAGCCGGGAACAAGATTGGACACAGTGAACTCGCCATCCCGGTTGCTCACCGCTGTAAAGGCAGCTTCATTGCCGCTCGGCTTGACGGTAACTGTTACGCCGGGTATCCGTGCTCCCGTCGAGTCGGTAACGATGCCGTGCAAACTGGCTTGCACCCCGTTGGGATTTTCGCGGGTTCGCTGTGCATGAAGCACAGTGGAAATAAAAAGTAGAAGGAAGACCAAAAGAATAGAAGGCCGAACGAGTCGTCGGGGCATTATCCTCTCCAGCGTTAAGGCAGTTCATGAAGCTGCAAGCCAAAAGATCAGCGTCTTAGGCGATTTCGCTGGAAGTGGGCGGACCTCGTTTGGGATTGGCGTGGCCTACCGAGAAAGCCGGTGGAACCATTCGGCAGTGGACAGAGACACGCCGATGGACAACATAGAACCGCGTCCATTCATGCGATGGATTCCATAGTGGATTGGTATGTGCCGCTGGCACAATCTCCGGCGCATAAGGGCACTTCTCGCCAACTTGGGCGACCTGGGGAGAAGAGGGTATTTGGGAAGGGTGGCTTATCCTCGCCAGCATCCGCATCGCGCACTTGTGCTTTCCATGAGTGCGGCAGCAGGCTGGCAGAGTAGCTTCGGAGTAATCCGTAGAGGCGAAGGCGAACTGCGCGAAGGGCAGCAGGAAGCTCAGGATCAGGAGCCACGCGCTCAACTGACCATGCCAACGGCCACTTCTTTGGGGAACTTTGTACACGTTCTCGCCTTGAATGCTCGGAGATTGTTCTGCCGGTTAATAGAGCACGGCTATCGTGCAGCGAAGAGGCGAGAAAAAGATGCACCAGCGCATGAACGCATGGCGTACCTTGACCTCCAAACTGCACTAATCAGAGGAAATTAGAGGGAGAACGACACAGGCGGGCCGCGCTTCTGACGGGAGCGATTCAGGGAGATGCGGAGCTTCGATTCCGTTTGCGCTGTAATCGCCGGATGAGCGACCAGACCGGCAAAGATCGCCTGCGTCAGTGGCGGAACAAAGGTGCTACCGTGTGTGACGGCGACTGCTGCGGGGCAATACGGGCACTTCTCCACGGGAGAAGTAAACTGCGGATCGCGGCTGGCGCGCTTACTGCGCTCCGCCATGCTCATCATGCAGTGGTGCTTTCCGTTGCGGCGGCAGCACGCAGGCAGGTTCGCCTCGCTTTTGGCGGTCAGAGCCAAAAGCGGAGGGACGAACGGCAGGCCCAGCAGGGCCAGCAACGTGATGACAAGAAGTTTCCGCAATGCTCCTATTGAAGCATTGAGTCTTCGTTTTATACAAATCTATATATCGCGTAGAGTTCTTCGAGCCGTACTTCGCCCTTTTCTTATGGACGATGGTTGCGGGCTGGAACCTGATTTGAAGGGATTTACGGGTAGCGAAACAGCAGCATGGAAGGCTGTTTCCACACTGCGCCTCGACATCAACTATCACACCTCCCGCCCCGAAGGCATCCCGGAGACGTTCGAGCAGTTGGTGAAGTATTACCAACTGATTGAACTCGACCTCGAAGAAGAATCGGAATGGAAGGTCCACCAGACGAAAAAGAACTACGACATTTACCTGAAAGCGAGAATCGTTCCCGGTGGGGCACCTATCGGTTTCGGGAGATAAGAGCGGTAGCCGTAGAGCGGTGGCTCGGTTCCATCGACGATTTATCGAATGGACCAAAGCCAGAATCAAGGGCATTATGAGCGATGTCTTTCAACACGCGATCCGCTACGGCTGGCTGAACGATGGAGAGAACCCCATCCATGCCGTCCGCCAGAACACGAAGCGGGAACGGGTGACGGAACCGCTGGAAGCGTGGGAGTTTCGCGCGCTTATAGCGAAGCTGCCGCAGAAGATGCGCGTCATCGGCATCGTGGCAGCAACGACAGGACTCCGCATCAGTGAAGTCCTGGGCCTGAAATGGCTGGACATCAACTGGAAAGAGGCACAGATGAACGTGACTCGTTCCGTCGTGGATGGAATCATCGGGAAGTGCAAAACGGAGGCTTCCCGCAAGCCTGTACCCATTGATTCCTTCACCCCTGGCGAGTTGCTGGAGTGGAGGAAAGAGACCTGCTACGCCGAGCCGGAGGATTGGGTCTTTGCCAGCGAACGGGCCGGGGGCAAAATGCCGCCGTGGTCGGATACGCCGCTGGACCGCATTCTGCAACCTGTGGCAAAGAAAGCGGGAATCACCAAATGGGTTGGCTTCCATACTTTCCGGCACACCTATTCCACGCTGCTCAAGGGCAACAATGCGGATGTGAAGGTGGTGCAGGAATTGATGCGCCACGCCAACATCATCACGACGATGAATATCTACACGAAGGCCCTGACGCCAGCCAAGCGGGAAGCGCAGAGCCGGGTGGTCGATGTTCTTTTGGACCGCTCTAGGAATGTGGAAAGTGCTGCGGAGAGTGCAACATGAGAACCAACGTATCGAAAGCGTATCGCGCGTTTTCGATGATTCGTCTAAGTCGTTGGATTTATTGGTGGACCTGATCGGGATCGAACCGATGACCTCTTCCATGCCATTTTGGATGCGGTCTGCAACTAATTGAAATTGCTCGACATCAACCGCGATGAAACACGACTTTATGCGACATATTTTCCCCGTTATTGGACCCTTAATGGACCCTCGATATCACTTCATATAAGCGCGTTTGTGAGGACTCATCTCACCTAGCTCACGAAAAGACGAAAGCTCGCCTAAGGTTGCTCGCGAGAAGAGCATTTCCACTATTTGTTGTTGAGCTCCACAGCTCCGTGCCACTTGAAAATGTCGGTCCTTCTTCCTTCGAAGTTTCGTCCCAATTTCAGAGGCAAGAGTCGCCAACGGACATGATGCGGGCAAATGCGAAATAAGGCCCCTGTCTCTCCGCCGAGCGATCTCAGAAGCTGGACAGCAGGAATTCTCGTGTACTTGAAAGGACTCTTTCCTGCGTAGCACGGTCAGGCAGCATCCGGGCGATCTCAACTGCTCCAACCATCGTCGAAAAGATTACGAAGAAGTTGCGTTCCTTCTCCTGAGTTCGGCGGCCTGGCATAAAAGGAACCATTCGATTTTTGTATCGCACGAGTTCAGTAAAAATCTGCCTCTTCATCTCTGTATCGACGCGGGCCATCTCCGGGGCAAGTGCCGGGAGGGGACAGCCCTGTTCGATGTGATGGCAGTACTCCAGGCTCAAATATGCTTTCACGATTGCCTTCCACGGCTCCTCAGCGCCCGACCGTTCAGCTATAGCGGTCAACTTGTCAGCAATCTCCCGGAAAGCCTCCCGGAGCGATTCAAGAAGCAGTTCATCCTTGCTCTCGAAATGTTTGTAGAAACCGCCATGCGTTAAGCCGGTGTCGCGCATGACTGTTGCCACCGCCGCGCCAGTCAGACCCTCTGCTCGTACCCGGCGAGAGGCGTCGTTCAGAATCTTCTGCCGCACTTCGACTTTGTGTTCGGGTGGGTAACGCATGGTCTTTTTTAGGATGCCGAGAATCATCCCACGATGCAATTGAAATAAAAATGCATCCATAGGATGATGACAATAATCCCATGTATCTGAAAAGGAGGACTCGGTATGTCCAATTCAGTATTGGTTACAGGAGCAGCCGGTGGTCAGCAGGGAGCGACCGGCCGCCTCATTACAACGCATCTGCTCAAACAAGGGATATCAGTCCGCGCATTCGTCCGAAAGGTCGATGCTCGGGCCGATGAACTTCACGCAGGAGGTGCTGACATCTTTGTGGGGGATCTTCTCAATCCGGCATCAGTCCATGAAGCAATGAAAGACATCCGACGCGCCTACTTTACCTACCCTGTCGCTGATGGACTGATGGAAGCAGCCACGATCTTTGCGGCGATGGCACGCAGTCACAAATTGGAGCTGGTTGTTAACAATTCGCAATTCCAAGACACGCCGGAAGACTCCTTCTTCCGCGACCTTGTGGGCGCTCCTACCCGTCGAAATCTACAGCATCGTCTGACTGATCTGGTTTTCGATTGGGCAGAGGTTGGAGCCGTCCATATTCAAGCCCCTCCTTACTACGAGAATGTACGCGCACTGGTCAGCCGCACCGTCTCCGAGAAAGATACGGTATTCCTACCGTGGGGTGATGGAGACGCTACTTTTCCGCTTGCTGGTGGCGAAGACGTCGCCCGTGTTGCCTCAACCCTCCTGGCCAGCACTAGCCTGCCGTCGCAAAAAGTGTATCCGCTGGTGAGCGAGGCTCTCACAGTACACCAGATAGTCGAGACCCTCAGCAAAGTGCTTGGACGGCCCCTTAAGTATGTGCCAATCACCGATGAGCAGTGGGCCGATGCCGTGAAGGAGCGAATCAATGCCCACGCAGTCGATCATCTCTCCCATCTCTGGCGCTATTTCAGGACTCGTGAACACCAGGTACGACCCACAGATGTCATTCGTGAAGTCACGGGCCGAAATCCGCAGACACTGGAAGAGTTTTTTCGGGCAAACATCAAATTCTTCGATCCTGCGAATTAGTAAAGTCGTCACCGAAAATGATGCTGAAGGATGGCGCATCGTCATCCTTCAGCGACGAAACCAAAATGTTTTTATCGGCTAGTTGCGTATGCGGCTAGTCGGAGGCGCAACATGGAGATCCGTCGACATCCAACTGTCCAGCAGTTCTATGCAATTCATCCCCAGGGTGAAACAAGGAACGTCGCTTCGATAGATTCCGAAATGCTCAGAAACGTTTGCCTGGAAGCAGGGGCAGATGACGTCGGGTTTGTTGGGGTTGACGATCCAGCGGTCGTACCCCAGAGAGCGGACATTGACTGGTTAATGCCGGGGACACAAGCACTGATCAGCTTCGTCTGTCGAATGAATCAGGAGAATATCCGAACTCCGGCTCGTTCGATCTCGAACCTGGAATTTCACATTCAGACCGACGAAACGAACGTTGTTGCTCAAAAGATAGTGTTGAGACTGGAGGCGCTCAAAATCCGTGCCTCGATTGCGGGTGCAGCGGGCTTTCCAATGGAAGCAGATCGTTTCGGAGGAAAGCCCTGGACCATATCTCATAAGCCGATTGCGGTGGCTGCCGGTCTCGGCCAGATGGGGATTCATCGCAACGTGATCCATCCGAAGTTTGGAAATTTCGTCCTTCTCGGAACGGTTCTTCTTTCCGCAAAAGTGACGCGCTATACCTCTGCAATCGAATACAACCCGTGTCTTGAATGCAAGCTCTGCGTCGCCGCATGTCCTACCGGGGCGATTCATCCAGATGGTCAATTCGATTTCTCAGCTTGCTATACACACAACTACCGCGAGTTCATGGGAGGATTCGGCGATTGGGTTGAGAACATCGCCGATAGCGGGAGCGCATTGGACTATCGAAAGAAAGTATCTAATGCCGAGACCCAATCCATGTGGCAGAGTCTCTCTTACGGAGCGAACTATAAGGCTGCATACTGCATGGCTGTTTGTCCGGCTGGTGAGGATGTGATTGGACCATTCCTCACAGACAGAAAGGCGTTTCTCAAGGAAATCGTTAAACCGCTCCAGGAGAAGCAAGAGACCGTTTACGTTGTCGCCAATTCCGATGCAGAGGCCTATGTCGCCCGGCGCTACCCTCACAAAAAGACGAAGCGGGTAAGAAATGGACTCGCTGGACAGATTTCCGTCAAGAACTTCCTCTTTGGGATGCCCCTTGTATTCCAGCGTGGCAAGTCGAAAGGACTTGACGCCGTGTACCATTTCTCGTTCACAGGAGACGAACGGTGTGACGCTACCGTAATCATCCGAGACGAACCCTCCGTGTTCTTGATGGTCATGTTGGCGCGCCGAACTTGGTCGTGACCGCAGACAGTCAGGTTTGGCTTCGATTTCTGCGTAAAGAAATCTCAATTGTGCGGGCACTCGTTACACGAAAGATCAAGTTGCGAGGTTCGCCGAAGTTCTTATTCGCATTCGGTCGCTGTTTCCCGTCGTAATACAACCAACTGCGCCCACGCCTGAGGCGCTCAACCAAAGAAAGAGGTAAACCATGCAACATTTGGTCCAGATGAAGATCACTCCGCAGGCCAGGCCTACAAACGATGAAGAGGGATTGGACTTCGCCAACAATCTCATCTATCCGACTCTGAAACGGTGTGAGCAACTACAGCAGGAAGGCAAGATCGTGGCCGGCGGTCCTATCAGTGGCACCATTGGTTTGGCACTCGTGGTCGAGACCGATACGTTAAAAGAACTCGATCAACTTCTCACAAGCCTTCGCGTGTGGCCGCGGATGGAAACAACCGTGACTCCGCTGACCACGTTTGCTGATCGCGCCTCCGCGGTTGAGGCTCGATTGAATCGTCATCAGGAAGAGAAGGCACTCGCTCCTAATCCTCAAAGCTAATTTGTCTATGCCCGTCATAGAAGGACTTTCGATGAACTCACATCTGGTCTTTTTTGTTTACGTGTTTACGAGCCTTATAAGCTCGTCTGTGATCGCAAAGCTGTATATTTGGCCGAAGCTGAAGAGCCTCAGAGTTGAACAATCGCTTGAGGCCCTGATCGCCCCCCAGGCGCTTATCCGCCTTATTGGGCTGGGATTTCTGATCCCTGGTGTTGTTAGTCCCTCCCTGTCCCCGGGATTTGCGGTTCCAGCAGCAGGCGGCGACTACGCCACTGCGGTACTGGCCTTGTTCGCCATCGTGACGCTTCATTCGCGCAGCCGTTTAGGTAAACCGTTGGCATGGATGTTCAATTTGGTCGGCACAGTTGATCTGATCAACGCCTTCGTTCAGGCTGGCCGCCATCACATGTCTTCGACGCATTTCGGCGCAGCGTTCTTTATTCCCACCGCAGTCGTGCCCCTTCTGCTGGTCGCACACTGGCTTATCTTTCGTCTCCTGCTGCGCCGCGAATCTACGTCATGAGACTACACGAGCCAAGCAGGACGCAGAGGTCTCCGAAGAAAAGTTGGTATTGCAATCGACGAAAGGAACTTTATGAGGCTCACTGACCGCACCATTCTGATTACCGGCGGCTCCGCAGGCATAGGTCTTGCTTTTGCTCGCAAATTTCTTGAACTTGGTAACGAGGTCATCGTAACTGGTCGTCATCAATCCTCGCTTGATGAGGTAAAGGCACGCTATCCGAAGCTCCACACGATCCAGAGCGATGTGGCAGACTCTTCGCAGATTTCTTCGCTTGCGCAGCGTGTGAAGGCAGATTACCCGAAGCTCGATGTCTTAATGAACAACGCGGGCATCATGGTTCACAGAAACCTCAAGGGCCGAACGGCTGATCTCGACGAAGTGACGACCGAAACGGACATCAACCTGGGCGGCGTCATCCGTACCACATCTGCATTCATCGACATTCTCACCGCCAACAAAGGCACCCTCATCAACGTTTCCTCTGCGCTCGCTTTTGTGCCTCTCTCTTCTGCGCCAATCTATTGTGCAACCAAGGCGGCTGTTCACTCCTATACCCAATCCCTGCGATTTCAGTTGGAGGAGTCCGGTGTTGAGGTGATCGAACTCATGCCGCCAGCCGTGAAGACGGCTTTATCCTCCCATATTCCCGAAGGAGGCCCCGTCAAATTGATGACCACAGATGAGTTGTTGAAGCAGACCTTCGCGGCTTTCAAGAAGGGCAAGCTCGAGATCCGGCCGGGCCAGGCAAATCTACTCGCACTGATGCGGCGCGTGGCACCCGGCTTCATGAACCGGCAGCTCTGGAAGGCTTCTAAGAACCTGGTTCCGCAAGCATGAATCTCCCCAATTTGCCTCAGCGTGGCGGACCATACATCTTGGTACTCACCTAAGCCCACTCATCAATCAGCGGCATTAACCCGATGCAGCCAAAGGAAACTCTATGAAAGTCACCTTATACCTATGTTTCAATCGGATGCGATACTTCATCGTTCTCACAACGGTGACATTAGCCTGTATCGCGCAACTGGCGATTGGTCAAAACACCCAGTCACCAACTCCAAGGCTATCGACTGCGGTCAATCTTCAGCAGAACGAGGTCTCTTTCACAAATTACAAGTTTCGTGACGGCGAAATACTGCCGCATCTGCGAATCCACTATGCGACGCTTGGGACTCCGCATAAGAATGCTCAGGGAACAGTCGATAACGCCATCCTTCTTCTCCACTGGACGAATGCCGGCAGCCAGGCACTGTTAGTACCCGAATATCAAGAGGCCCTCTTTGCTCCGGGGACTCCCCTTGATGCCACGCGCTTCTTCCTGATCATTCCCGATGACATCGGGCATGGGCATTCCAGCAAACCAAGCGATGGGTTGAAAGCCTTCTTTCCCCATTATGGGTATGGCGACATGGTGGACTTACAGCACAAATTAGTCGTCGAGTCGCTCCGCCTTACACATCTGCACGCGATTGTCGGCATGTCGATGGGGTGCATGAACGCCTGGCAGTGGGCGGAGGCCTATCCCGACGCAATGGACGGGGTTATGCCCATCGCGTGTTTTCCCGCTCCCATCAGCGGCCGCAATTTGCTATGGAGAAGAATTCTCGTCGACGGTATTAGGTCTGATCCACTCTGGGAGAACGGCAACTACCAGCAACAACCGCCCTCCGGGGCTGCCGGATTCGTGCTTGCGAGGATGATGATCGACGGAGTTCCTGCCTTGCAACAGGAAGTTCGCTCCCCTGAAGCCGCTGATGCGTTTATTCGCGGCATTAAGAGCCAAACCGCAGGTTTGGATACGAATGACCTCCTTTATGCCTTTGAGTCGTCGCGCGACTTCGATGCCGAACCCGGTCTGAGCCAAATCAAAACAAAGGTGTTTGCGCTCAACTTCGCGGATGACGAGTTTTACCGTGACAGCCTTCAAATACTTGAACGTGACATTCAGCAGATTCATCAGGGGAAGGTCGTGGTGCGGCCCATCACGGCTGGTTCCGCTGGGCATTTCTCGATGGCCCATCCTAATCTCTGGAAAGACCAGGTTAATGCGTTCATGAACTGGCTCGACACGAATTGATCCTCTCTTGTGAAGGGAAAGTTATGAACAACACTGGATTGAAGCCAACCGACCATGCCATAGGCGAAGCCCACGCTGCGATTTGTCAATAATTATTGGCGACCGGACGAGCTCCAATCACTTCCAGTTCGGCCAATGAGATGGTGAAATATCCATTTTTTACCCGTTCCGAGCGCCAGTTTAAAGAGGATAAGAAGAAGTCCCGAAAGGGCCGTTAAATACCGCTCGGAGCGGACGTTCCCAAGCAAGGACTCCGCTCACAACCTCCGGAGCACGAGAAAGCACGAAGAAGGGATTTGCCCCGCATTTCATTGCGCTAGAGTGTCTTAGGCTGTCCGGGACTAAGCCGCAACAAGGCGTTCAAACGGGATCACGAGCAAATTCGAGACGTTGCAGGCCCTCACAATCATTCAACGGCTTTGGAATCAGTTCCCACCTGCAACCATCACATCGTAGATTCTGAGGAGCAAACCCTATATTCCTTCACTCAGGCAGTGGTAGCTTGAGCCAAAAGAAGCCAGACCGAAGTCTGGCTTCTTGCAAAGTGATGTGTCGCATGTTCTCAGAAGTCGATACGCAACGCTACTTGTCCGGTTCGGTTGCCCGCGCTTTCTGCGGTCTGAGGGGCACTCAGAATGCCGAAAGTCGTAGTATTGTCGATCTGCGTTGCAGGTGGAGCAAAGTTCGTGTGATTGAGCACATTGGTAAACGTAGACTCAAAGCGAAGTTTTACCTTCTCCGTCAGCGCAAAGTTCTTTGCCAGGCCAAGAGAAACTGCTGCCGTGCCTGGGCCTTGCAGGATGCCAACACCGGCATCGCCGAAGCGACCCGCCCCGGTCGGAGTAGGAGCGAATGCCGCCGGATTGAAAAATTGCGTCCTCGACTGCCCTTTGTAGAAGCCTTTCGAGACTACATCGGGACGGAGAAACGCACCGCGATTGACGACGTTGGTATTGGACTGATCGAAGGAGGTGCTGATGCTGGGCGTCAGCCACGGTCCCGTCTCAAGCAGAGTGACTGTGTTCAAATCCCATCCGCCAAGAAGAATATCCTTCCATCCGCCGTTGTTTAGAAATGCACGTCCTTTCCCCGCAGGCAACTGATAAATGCCCGTAAGCAGGAAGCGATGACGCCGCGTGCCTTCAACATTTCCGTAATCATTGGCGATATGGAAACGGTCAGCAATCGGTATGCCGTAGTTGACCTCTCCGGCAAAGACACTCGGATTATCCCCTTGATTATCCGCCAGATTCTTGGCAAAGGTGTAGTTGGCATCAAAGTACAGTCCGTGGGACATCCGATGCGTCTCATCTACCTCCAATGCCTGATAGCTGGCAGTGCCCGCATTGAATGTGCTGTAGAGCGTCAGCCAGTTGTGATACGGCGCGCGTGGATCGACATAGGGGCTGGCCGTCGTCACCTGATAGGGAGTTGTGCTGGCCCCTATCTGGTTCAGGTCTTCTGTAATGTTGAGCCTGTAGGTGTGCATGCCAACGTAGCTAACGCGCAGCGTATCGTTGTTCGCAAGCTGCCGCTCCACGGTGAGGTTCCACTGCTCGGATTGCGGATCGCGGAAGTTGGGATCGACCCCCTGATCCAGGCCGCCACCACCATACTGCACACCAACGGAAGGCGGCGCAGTATTCGGAAACTGAATAAGCGGTGTTCCCGCTGCTGTCAGCGAATTGGAATATGTGTGAAGAGCTGATGTTGGATTACCGCTGTTATTGAAGGAAAGCGGTCCGAGGTTGGTCATCGTGAAGATACCGAAGCCTGCACGGACAACCGTCTTCGTATCGTCGAATGGACGATACGCCAGAGAAATGCGGGGCTGGAAGTTGCCTTTATAAGTATTACGCAGCCCTTGCGGCAGATCATCCTGGCTCGCCGTCACATAGTTTGTGCAAGGCAGTGCCGTATAGTTCAGATTGCACGCATTGAAGGACTGCTGAAAGGCAAGATTCGATGTTCCAAGATTATTCTGCTGCAAATAGGATGCAAGCTCATCGGGAACAACGATGGAATTGTTCCGCTGATCGAAGTTTGCGAGATTGCCGCCATCCTCGTGGAAGCCGGGGAGAATCTGCCAGCGCAAACCATAGTTGATTGTCAGCTTGCTGGTAAGCTGTACCTCATCCTGTGCAAACGCGCTGTACTGCCACGCGGTTCCACCCACGTCCGGGCTGGAGACGGCGAAGAACAGTGTCGTAGGCACGCCTTCCAGGAAATCTCCAAAAGCATTCCCGGTGAAGTTCGGCTGGAAAGTAAACTGCCCAAAGTCATCGGAAGGCAGGAAGGTTTCAATGTCGAAATAGCGCACTCGGCGCACATCGATTCCGGCCTTCACCGTATGCCGTCCGAATATATATGTCACATTGTCGGTAAGCTGCAAGGTCTTTGACTGTGTAGTGCCTGTCTTATCTCGCCCGATTGCAGTAAAGCCCGTTCCAGAACTGAAGTTAAAGGTCGGAAAGGCATGAGAAGTAGGGTGCTGGCTGATGTTAACGCCCGTCAGATCAAGCTGCTGCAAAGCATTTGCGCCTTCAATCGGAAAGTTGACCTGAGTGGTCACATTCGTAAAGCCAAACCGAAATTCATTGAGCAGCTTCGGCGTAATGGCATAGGTATAGGAAACAAGCAGGCTGCGGTTATGGACGAGATCCGTGTCATTCGGCAGCAGCGAATTTGCCACATCCTGGCTGATATTCTTCCGGCTGAAGCGAGCATAGACGGATTGTTTATCCGTAATAGTCCGGTCAATACGAATGTCCGCTCCATTGGTGCTTGCCGGAGTCGATTGAAAGTTCTCGTAGTTGTAGTTTGACTGTCCCGAAACGTTTGGCAACGGATAATAGGCAAGCAGCGCCTTGGCGGTTTCACTGATCTTGCTGGGATCAATCACCGGCCCTGGATTGCCACTGGCATCCAGCAAGCCGCTCAGATTGCCGTTCCGCTCGTCTTCCGTTGGAACCAGGAACTGCTGTGCAGCCGCGGTCGTGCGGCGATTGCCCTCATAGTCGGCAAAAAAGAATGTCTTATCTTTACTGCTATATAGATGCGGAATGCTCAACGGACCGCCGAGAGAGCCTCCGAAGGTATTGAACCGCTTTGGAGCCTTGCCATCAAAGCCATAAGGGCTTGCATCCATCGCATCATTTTGCAGATATTCAAAGACGCTTCCGTGGTACTGGTTTGTTCCGCTCTTGGTTGTGAAGGTGACGTCTCCAACCTGTGAGAACTCCGCGCTGTTGTTGAAAGACGTCACCTTCACAGCGGCAATGCCTTCCTGCGAGGGGTAGGCATCCTGCAACGCTCCATTCTGCCGGACATTGGCCGTCGAGATGCCATCCACAGAGAAATTCACCATCGAAGAACTTGCTCCGCCGAGCGCAATGTTGCCTGAGCTATCCTGCTGCACATTAGGCGACAGCGAGAGCGAACCTAGCGGGCTTGTCGTTGTGGCGCGATTGTTGAGTGGGAGTTGCGTCATCAACTGGTTGTCTTTGGAGTCACTGATGGTTCCGTTCTCCGTATTGACCTGTTCCTGAGCTGCACTAACTTCTACGACAGTAGCTGTAGATGCCACTGTCATTTTTACCGGCACACGCAAATCCTGGCGCGCTTCAAGGTCGGTGGAACTGACAACGCTATCGGCGAAACCATCATGGTGGATCGTCAGCCGATAGTGGCCTGCCTTCAGATTCTCAATAGCAAACTCTCCGGCATCGCTGGTTGTTACCTGACGATCAAAGTTTTCATCCAGGGAGTGAACCGTAATCACTGCGCCGGGAATCACCGCGCCAGATTCATCCTGTACTGTTCCTCGAATACTGCCGAACGTGGATTGCGCGTAGGAAGGCACAGCCCCTAACGATGCGCCGAGGAGAATTGCCCATAGGCAGACACGCAGCCAGTGTGCAGAACTCTTCCTTAGATTTTCGGAAGCTGCTTCTAGCATTCCGTCCATTCCGTTTCCGTTCAGGGTATGTGCTGAGTGCGAAACGGCCATAAAAGAAAAACGATGAAACAATCTGTCGTATTTCACTGAAATCACCTCAAGGGCCAGCATCAAATCCAGCCTTGCTCAGTGAAACGTGAAATGTATTAGACAGGCATAAGCCCTGTACTTACGGGTTTTTAATGGGTTTCTCGCTACAATTCGAGGGGTAGTGAGCACGGCTATGCTGCATGGGAAAATCCGCCATATTGCGCTCAGGATTATCGTGGGCGTTGCAGCAGCATTGCTGTCTACAGGCGCAGCCTATAAATTTCACTTCAATCTCTCTTCCGCCACGTCGCTTCATCTTTTTCTGATTACGGCTATTGCGCTACGGTGGGGATTTCTGGAGGCCAGTGCGGTATCGCTGGTGTCGGTGGCTTGCCTGGACTATTTCTTCACCGTGCCGCTCTTTCAGTTCTATATGGCCGATTCGCATGACTGGGTGGCGCTGGGAACCTTTGAGAGTGTCGCGTTGCTTGTCAGCCGTCTCTCAAATCAAGTCAATCAACATGCGCTCGAATCGGATATACACCGTTCCCGCCTGCAACGACTCTATGAGTTAAGCCAGAGCATCCTGCTCTTGGACTTCCAGCATTCCGTCGATCAACAGCTTACTCCTCTTATCCAAACGGCATTGCAAGCCAAGGGAGTCGGATTATGGAACGCTTACGATCTGCACTTCTCTTCCGCCGGACAATTCGATTTCAAGCAGGAAGAACTGCAACTCCGTGCGAGTTTTTTCGCAGATCGAAACGACGATGATGAAGCGAATGAAATTTCCCGACGTGTTCTACGTTCGGGCACACGATCCATTGGAGCATTGCTCCTTTACGGGCATACCAGTGATGCCGTGTCTATCAATGCCGCAGCTTCCCTCGCTGCAATCGCGATGGAACGCGCACGATCCTTTGCACAGGAGAGCAACGCAGAAGCTGCCCGGCAGAGCGAGCAACTCCGCGCGACAGTTCTTGACTCGCTGGCGCACGCTTTCAAAACTCCGTTGACGACTATTCAGACCTCCAGTTCCGGTCTTTTGGAGATGAATACACTACGCGGAACAGAGAAGAAACTGGTCACGCTGATTGACCAGCAGGCTCATCATTTGAACGACATCACAACACGCCTTCTTCGCGCGGCAAAAATTGATAGTGCAAACCTGAAGGTAAAGCGCGAGCATATCAATGTCGTCGCGCTCGTTCGGGAGAGCGTTGCAGAATCTGCCGAACAGTTCATGCCGCGCTCTATCATTTTCGCTCCAGCAGGAGAGCATATTTCGGTGCTGGCAGATCGGCAACTTTTGAAGATGGCTCTCCTTCAGCTACTCGATAATGCGGCTAAGTACGGCGGAACCGATGCCTCAATCACTCTGGATATTCACGAAGAAAAAGATGAGGCAGTTGTCAGTGTGCATAATGAAGGATCGTTCATCCCTCTGGAAGAACGCGGCAAAATCTTCAAACGCTTCTATCGTTCGCCCGGTTCTGTACATAAGGCATCCGGGACAGGGATCGGGCTTTCCGTGGTCAAGCATGTCGTAGAAGCGCACCAGGGGCGCGTGTGGGTCGTCAGCGACTCCAGTGCCGGAACTACATTTTTTCTGACACTCCCCAGCGGAAGGCTATGAGGATGGAATACAGAAGCAAGATACTGATTGTTGAAGATGACTCCGGGATTCGCCAAAGCCTCTTTGAAACCTTATGGGCACTCGGATTTGCCATTGGGGAAGCTGGTAACGGAGAAGAAGCTCTTTCTCGCCTTCTCATGGTGGATTATGACGCAATTCTGCTCGACATCAACATGCCGGGAATAGGCGGGATGGAAGCCTGCCGAAGAATCTCGCAGACGTATCCTCGTATTCCGATCATCATGCTGACCGTTCGAGAGGAAGAAGAGGACAAGATAGAGGCCCTTGATTCCGGGGCACATGATTATGTAACAAAGCCGTTCCAAATTGGAGAACTGACCGCCCGCCTGCGTTCCGCCATTCGTCGCTCTCAAGCATCAACAGACATATCTCCTGTGGCCTATTCCATCGGAGCTATCCGTCTGGACACAGACCGTCATCGAGTGGAGAAGCAGGGGCAGGAAATCCATCTTTCCCCGAAAGAGTTTGATGTACTTCGATACTTGATGGCTCACGCCGGGCGGCCTGTGCCTCATCATCGCCTGTTGGCATCCGTCTGGGGGCCAGAGTATGGTAATGAGCGGGAGTATCTGCGCGTGCTAATCAATCAGCTTCGAAAAAAAATCGAAGACGATCCCACTCATCCCGTCTACATCCTCACAGAAAGCTATATCGGCTATCGGTTCCGGGAAGATTGAAAGAGATGCAGCGCGCTTTCAATATGTCTGCAAATCGCTAAACGGAATTTCCTAACCCGTTGTGCTTGCAGAAATTATGCCTTGGCTATAGCGATGATAATTCCACCAGCGACAATAAGACAACCTCTACTTCATCGATGAGATCTTTGTCTTTTGTGAGCATGCTGCCAAACACAGCCACGCAAGTTACTTTGAAAGCATATTCGTCGGCGGCGTTGACCTTGTGAACTCCATTCATGAATTCATCGAGAATGCGATCGGCTTCCTCGTGCGTGATCGGTTTAGCAGTACATGCATCGGCTAATGCTTGTCCATGCGTATTTACCTCAAAGTCAGACTTCCCATTTGGCTTAGATGAAAAAAGCGTTAGGTAGCCGAGGTTTGCCATTTCATCGAGAAACGCGGTCGCCTTGCGAGGGCTGAGATTGAAGTATTTCCTGACCTCTGACCGGTCTATGTACTTGAAACGATATCTGCGGATGAATTTCTGTATCTGCAGGGCGGGATAACCAGCGATGTATTGACGCGAAGTAATTTTCATGGCGCCGATCTTGCCGCAGATCCAAAACTCGGTCAAATTTTCATTGTTTGCCCTATTTTCAATACACATCGGCAAGCGGAATAAGGCGCAAGAGCGATTCTATTTGTGACAATTGCTGTTCATTTTGAACCGTTTGCAGCGCAAATTCGATCGGATGCGTTTGCACATGATGGAGCTATCGATCGTTGCCTCTTTTTAGATAGGTGCGGCCCGGCAGTGAAATTGCCGATCTGCCCCAAACTGGATTGGCTTCTCAGCCATGCGGCAATATCGTGAGGGTCAAACCGGATCGAACTGGATATCTTGAGGTGGGGATTTGCCCTTTTGCCGCCATCCTATAGATTTTCTTGATCGAGACATCCAGGATTCGAGCGACCTCCGCGATGCGGAGAGCTTCTTTCTTGCCTTCGACGATTTCAGCCAGAATCATTCTTCCTCCATTGTTCTCACAGGAAGTGAGAGTTTGGAGAACCTGGCACGGAATGGAAATTCGGTCAAATTGGGGTATAGCGAGCGGCAGATGAGACGAGAAAGACGCCAAAGGGATGTGCTTCGACGCCCGTATGGATTCTCTATTGAGGGAGGGAACTCGTTTTTGCCGATGAGAGCGCAACGGGTAGTCATGGTCTATGTCTACGCATAAAGCCGACATCGAATCCGACCACGGATTGATAGAGGAACGCCTGCAACGATTGCAGACTATCCAAGAGATCTTCAAAGAGGAGAAATGGCTCACGGCTGAGATGCTGAATCGCCTACAGGCGGAGCCTCCCTCAAACCAAAGGTTTCCCGCAAGCGACTGGAAACGGCAGGACAGAATCTTTAGTGTCATGTTTGAGGGGAAGGAGTATTTTCCCCGTTATGAATTCGATGCTGCCTATCAGCCATTGCCCTTGATTGGGGATGTTCTTGCTGCCTTCGGTCCTGTTGCTGACACATGGCAGATCGCTGCTTGGTTTCACTACCCCAATGGACGGATTGTTGAATCCGGTGACAAGGGCATCAAACCTATAGCCCCCAAAGACGCACTGGATCGCCGTGAAGATCTCATAAAAGCGATCAAGGAACGCAAGGGTAGCTACGTTGCATGAGTGATCGCTTAGAGAGTACCGGCGCCTGAGTAGAACTCATGCAGTGCTGGCGACCAGAGGCTCCAAGAATAAGGACAATATATTGACTATTACTGTGTAATACATGCTAATAGAGGCAACATATTGTCTTTTAATCTCAGGACGGAGCAAGAGTCGCGCCAACCATAACTCATATAACGGTCGCAACCGGGCACTGTTTGTTCTTGCTGTGGCCACGGCTTGCAAAACTCACATTAACCTTCTCGATCATGGTTGAGCTTCTCGCCGGTTTGAGATAACGAAGGATGCTCTCCAAATTGGTCTGTCCCATCCACGTCATCACTGTTCTGAGGTCAACGCCAGCCTGCAGGTGAGTTGTCGCAAAGGTCGCACGGAATTTGTGAAGCCAAAACTCATCCGGATTCAATTTGGCCTTTTGGGCATTGCGCTTGAGAGCGCGCAGCATGTGTTTGTCGCGCGTGTTGTTTGCTGTGCTGAAGACCAGCGACTGAGCGGACGCGCGTGATGCAGGCAGGAACCTGCGATGAGTTTCAAGTATCGCCAACAGCTCATCCGGCACAGGAACTTCGCGTTCTTTGTAGGCCTTCGGGGTCCAGTTGAACTGAGGTTTCCAGCGCATCTCGATGATGTTGGCATTGAAGCGGACGTTGTTCCAGACAACGTGCATGGCCTCTTGTTCTCGGAAGCCGCTCATCAGAAAGAAGTCGTAAAGAGTGCTGTGGTAAGGCGAGCAAACCGCATGGAGTTTCGACAGTTCCTCTTCTTCGTAGATCGAGACCTCCTGCTCGATAAAGCGGGGATGGTCATTCTTGCCAATCAACTTTGGAACCCCCTGCGCCTGCAGGAAGGTAAGCACGTCCGCGAATTTGTTGTGGACCGTGCGCGGAGAGAGTTTCTTTGTATCGCGGAGAAAGGCTGCCAGGCGCAGAAGATCTTTCCGCTCGACCTCATCCAGAAATCCCTTGCCACAGGATTCCTGAAAGTACCGCAGGGAGACGATATATCCCATCCAGGTTTTTCTTTGCCGGCTGAGTTGCATCTCTTCAAGGAAGTCTTCTACTGCAGCGCTAATTCTTAGGCGAGAGTCATCTTCGAGAGGATTGGAAACGATGAGTCCTGATGCGAGCGCATCCAACTCTTTTTGCTTGCGAACTCGGCAGTTGTACGCAGCAGTCGCATCGCTGCCGACTGAGATACGTGTACGCTTGCCGTCTTCGGTCCAGTCGAGGTAGTAAGCGCCTTCCGGATGCTTTTCCGGGCGGTCATCGATCATCACCCAATCGGGTTTGATGCGGCCATTGGGGCCGACGACGACAGGGCAGTAGCGCTTGCCCTCCGGGGTGTCGATACGTTTGGTGATATTCACCTGCATGGGACCTTCCCACGGCAAAGTTCGTATCACTTTTCGTATCACCCCTCCCATACTCGGTCAAAAGTATTGATGGTAAAGAGGTTAGATGGTCGGGGCGGAGGGATTCGAACCCCCGACCCTCTGCTCCCAAAGCAGATGCGCTACCAGACTGCGCTACGCCCCGACTCTATGTTGATTGTACGCGAATTGCGTCCTTGTTGCCGTTACTCTTGTGCACTGCGATGTTGCTTATGCCTGATGCAGCAGCCAGTCAACGGCCCAGATCAGAAGCACAATGGGGATGGCAAAGATGAGGCCGAGAACGGCTGTCAGCATCAGCAGAAAGCCCCAATCGCGCCATGTGTTCCGGCGTGGTTCGTGCAGACGCAGCTGCAGCAGGCGATAGTTGCGGCGATTGGTCTTCCACCATACGTCAAAGATGTCACCAACCAGCGGAATGGCTCCGCCGAGCACGCCAATGGCAATGTTGGAGGACATTCGGAACAGCGTGACATAGGGGACGCCGCGAATCCATGCGGCTAGCGGGATGATCAGCGAGAGCAGGCCTGCGAGCACATCCCCCAGCCCCGGAACCAACCCGATGATGCCGTCGATGCCAAAGCGGAAATCCGTTCCAGGAACACGAAAGGCCTCATCCAGGAGAATTTCGAGCGAGCGCAGTGTCTCGTCACGAAACAGCCATGCACCGCGGTTCCAGCGGTCTTTTGTCGTGGAAGGCAGAGTGCGGCCGCGAACGGGCTCGGGCAGATCAGCGGGGAATTTGGGCATCAAGAGTCCCAGCAAACAAGATAAGATCAATGGTACAATCAAAAAGTTGGATGGCGGCTATAGTTCAGCGGCAGAACGCCTGACTGTGGCTCAGGATGTCATGGGTTCGATCCCCATTAGCCGCCCCAGAAAACCCTCCTGCACCAATCTGTTCCTCACATCACAAGCGGCAAATCAGCAGCTCGCGCTCGTAAATCATCTCGGGCGGCAGATGGTCGTGGAGATCGAGAAACAGCTCTTCGTGATGAATGATCTCGTTTCTCCATAGTTTACGATCCACACGTTGCAAGTCCTCGAACTGTTCACGGGGGAAATCCAGTCCGCCCCAGTGAATGTCTTCGTAATACGGCGTCCAGCCGATAGGAGATTCCTTGCCTTGTGCGCGGCCGTGACAGCGGTCGACAATCCACTTCAGCACGCGCATATTCTGACTGAAGCCGGGCCAGAGAAATTTCCCATCAGCGTCTCTGCGAAACCAGTTGACGTGGAAGACGCGCGGCGTAACAGAGAGCGAGCGCTGCATCTTGATCCAGTGCCGGAAGTAGTCGCCCATGTGATACCCGCAGAAGGGCAGCATAGCCATGGGATCATTGCGAACCTTGCCAACCGTGCCTTCCGCAGCTGCCGTCATTTCCGAACCCATAGTCGCACCGGTATAGACACCGGACGACCAGTTGAACGCTTGATAGACAAGCGGCATGGTCGTTGAGCGGCGTCCGCCAAAGATGATGGCGGAGATGGGCACTCCTTCGGGATTTTCCCAGTCAGGATCAATGGTGGGACACTGGGAAGCAGGAGCGGTAAAGCGCCCGTTGGGATGCGCTGCGGGCTTGCCGGTCTGCCTGCCGATTTCGGGAGTCCAGCGCTCGCCGCGCCAGTCGAGCAGCTCAGCTGGCGGCTCGGGAGTCATACCCTCCCACCACACGCCACCCTCCGGCGTAAGCGCAACATTGGTGAAGATGCTGTTCTTCGCCAGCGTAGCCATCGCGTTGGGATTAGTTTTAACGCTGGTGCCGGGAGCTACGCCAAAGAAGCCTGCCTCGGGATTAATGGCACGGAGCTGGCCAGTTGCATCGGGTTTAATCCACGCAATGTCATCGCCAACTGTCCATACCTTCCAGCCATCAAAGCCCTTCGGCGGAACAAGCATGGCGAAATTGGTTTTACCGCATGCGCTTGGAAAAGCCGCGGCAACATAGGTCTTTTCGCCTTCCGGAGACTCCACGCCAAGGATGAGCATATGCTCAGCCATCCAGCCTTCATCTCTCGCAATGTTCGAGGCAATGCGTAACGCAAAACACTTTTTGCCCAGCAACGCATTGCCGCCGTACCCCGAGCCATAAGACCAGATCTCGCGTGTCTCGGGAAAATGAACGATGTACTTCTCGTCATTGCATGGCCACGGCACATCTTCCTGTCCCGTTGCAAGCGGCGCGCCTACCGAGTGCATGCAGGGAACAACGCGCTTCTCATCCTTGTCGATCTCTTCAAAGACAGGCGTGCCAATGCGCGTCATGATGCGCATGCTGACAACCACATAAGGCGAGTCCGTAAGCTGCACACCAATCTGGCTCATGGGAGAATCAATGGGACCCATGCTGTAAGGAAGCACATACATGGTGCGGCCACGCATCGAACCTCGAAAGAGGGTCTTGAGCTTGCGTCGCATGGCAAAGGGATCTTCCCAGTTGTTCGTGGGACCAGCGGCGTCTTTCGAAAGCGAGCAGATAAAGGTGCGGTCTTCCACACGGGCCACATCGTTGGGAGCGGAGCGCGCGTAAAAGCAGCCGGGCCACAGATCCTGGTTAAGCTTAAAGAAGGTACCGGACTTTACGAGCTGATCGCAAAGAAAGTCGTATTCGGCCTGCGAGCCATCGGCCCAGTGAATACGGTCCGGCTGGCAGAGCTCTGCCATTTTTTCTACCCAGCGAATGAGGTGCTTGTTCTTGGTGAGTGGCTTAGCGTGCGTCTTGCTCACGGGCATTCCGTTGCTCCCTACTTGCATATCTATGATGAAGCACATGGCGCAGTCGCGTCACGCGTGTTCATAGCCATCGCCCTCTGTTGTCAGGCAATCTCAGGGCTTATCGCATGTAAAGTCAATAAGATTACGGGTGCTTCCATTTCTGGTACACATTCCTCAATGCGAATCAGGGCGGAAGCCGATTGCCTTCAACATGGGAGCAATTTCCGGATTAGCCATATAGTTTTTCCAGATCACTCCTGAGCGGTGGTTCTCAATCATCACCGCCATCGGCGCCTGGTTCAGCCCCATCGTAATTCCCGAATACCAGTTCTTCTGCAGGTTGAAAGCATCGCGGAATCCATAAATATCCCATACTTGCGCTCCCAGGTCACGATAGAAGTGGCGAAGCGCCTCCATGGAGTACTCCGGCGTATAAGCAATCGCGCTGATTGCACCCGTTGGCGCGATCGTTCCATCGTCCAGTTGCTCTTTCGTCGGCTCATAGGGAACATAACCGTCCGGACCATCCACCGCTGTCAATCCCCACGTGTCGGCTCCATAGCCTTTCCAGTGGTTCGGATTCTCGATGCAATACGCGCGATTGATCAGTGCCAGGTGACGATTATTCTCAAAGTAGTTGGTGTACTTGTCGCGCATGCCCCGTGCATCAAAGCCCATGAATGAGTAGTCGGTGAAGAACAATGGGCCGCCCGTTCCCGGTCCGCCAACATCCAGCTTGATTCCGTAAAGTGTCTGGTAATTGGCATACTTTGTGCCAATCGTATCGCCCGCAAATCCCGTATAAAACAGGCTTCCCGGAACGCCATGCGTAGGCGAAGCAATCGCTTCAAGATACGTAATCATCACCTCATTCCATCCCGTGAGGCGATTAGCAATATGAAACGCATACTCTGGTGACCAGTGCCACCAGAGTGCATCATGCGTCGGCATAGCGCTGAACCAGTTCCACTCAATGCCTTCCCAAAGCGACGTGATGTGGTTATAGAGCTCGCGTCCTGCCGCACCATCGTTCTTGAAGTACTGGCGCGCAGTCAGCAGTCCCTCCATCAGGAAAGAAGTTTCCACCAGGTCAGCACCGTTGTCATACTGCCCAAAAACCGGCAGCACATGTCCGGTGCTTCCGCTCAAAAAATGCGGCCATGCTCCGTGGAACTTGTCGGCCGTGCTGAGGAATCGCGTAATCTTCTGCATCCGCTCCAGCGCCTGCGCACGCGGGACGTAGCCGCGTTCTGTCCCAGCCACAATTGCCATAATGCCGAAGCCGCTTGCGCCAAGCGCAATCACGTCATCATCCCCTGGAGTATTCTCGCGCGTCATGCCGGAATGCGGCTCAGCCGCTTCCCAGTAATAGCGGAATGACGCCTCTTCAACCATGTCCAGCAGCTCCGCATCCGTCATCGGATGGGTCGATGCAGTTGCAGGCGTGGACGGTGCGGACTCCGACAGCGCAGATGTTCGCGCAGTCACGCGATAGGAAGCGGTCATATGCGGATCGCCGGTGTAGTCACAAAAACGATTCACACCTGGCCGCTGCACGCCGATTGGTTGAAATGCTCCGCCCGCAACCGATCGATAAATGACATACTGCGCCAGGTTCGCATCCTCAACCGGGTCCCACGTGATGTCGACGTGGCGCTCGTACCCCTTGGCCTTGACGTTGCTCGGCACAGAAGGCGCGTGGCCCTTGCTCGGCGCATTTTCAATGCGAATGTCATCCATGTAGAGCGTATGCGGTGTGGAATCCGCCGCGCCCTGGATGAAGATCAGCGTATCCAGCTTGCGCGGATTGAACGGATGCAGCGAAGCGGTCTTAAACGCAGCCAGCGGAATACGAACACGTGTCCATTTTCCGGGATGCAAATCGGGAGCAAACGCCTCCAGCGCAACCGGCGATGTAAAGTGCGAGGACTGCGGACTAGGAGCGAACGAGCCCAGGTCAACAGCAGTTGTAAAATTGCGCTCCGCATCGCGTAAAGCCAGCCGGGGCAGCTTGCTTCGCTGCAATCCCTCCGGTGAGTACATCCATATCCAGAGATATTCTCCAGGGAAATCCACTGTTCGGTCGCGCCATTGATATAAGGCAATCTCGACTGACCATCCCCCATTAGGAACCGACTTCCACGCAAGCTTCAGGGCATTGGGAGCGCTGATGAACGTGGACGTTTCCACTGGCAGCTTGCCGTCGATCAACTCCAGTTCGCTGGGAGCGCTGATGCGTCCATTGCTGTAGTAATAGCTACCGGGCGAAAGGCTGTTTTCAAAGAACACTTGCTGGGAGTAATTCTGGTCAGCTCGTGCCGGCACAATTGCGCAAAATATCGCAAAAATGGCGCACAAAACAGCCGCATGCACGCCGCTATCTTGTTGACGCCGCATCCCTAATTTCACCATGATGGCAGAGCCTGGAAAATCCAATGCAATTGCTCCATGGAACAGCCCGTCAGGCACAAATCAATGCTTGACAGCGGCTATCGCCGAGTGCGATCTTATGCTTAGCACAAACGATTGTGCAAGGGGTTCCGTGTGGAAAAATACACTCGAATCCTGCAAGCTGCGGGCAACTACAGTTGGGGTATTCCGCAAGCGAAGAGATGGGCATAGATCCATAAAGTTCACAGGCAGAGCAAAACCCTGTCTGAATTCATAGCTCTCAGGAAATGTACGAACATAATTTGGCAAACGCTGTTCTGTGATGCGTTTGTCTGCATCTCTTCGCGTAAGGAAACACAATGGTAGTGTGGCTTCGTTGCTTTGTAACTGTACTTCTGCTCGCATGCTTTTCGGTAGCCTCGGCGCAGGAAGATTATCTCAACCACGTGGTCTTTCGGAACAGCATCACTCCGGACAATGATTTCTATACAGGCGGTCAAGCGGTAGCGCCAAGCACAATCAATGCTCCCGATGGCCGGCTGCCGGTGGAAACCGAAATCTTTCTCAGCCCTCCGAACGCGCTTCGCCTGGAGTGGCGTTCTGTTGCGGGAGGCAGCTGGGATGCCGAAGTTCGAACCGTCAGCATAGATAATCGTCCGTCGAATTTTCTTGGCAGCACGCTGACTTTCTTTTGCTATGCCCCACTAGGCATCACAGCAAAAGACCTGCCGGCGATTCAGCTCACGGATGACGAACACAACTTTACCGATCCGCTCTCTCTCGCGGAGTTTGCAGGAGATATGCCAGCATCGTCCTGGGTAGAGGTGAAGATTCCGCTGAACCGCTTCCGCACCGGATCTGTCCGCGATTTCAATTCGCACCATCTGCACTCGATTTTCTTTGAACAGTCGGCTGCCGACGATAAGCCGCACACACTGATTGTGGATGACATTCGGATTGCGAATAACCTCCCATCAAACGCTTCCGGCGCGGCAAGCTCGGTGCAGGCGCCCACAGGGCTTGAGGCAAAGGGATACGAGCGTCATGTCGACCTGCAGTGGAAAGCGGTGGACTCCGATCAACTGGAGTATTACATCGTCTATCGCTCGCTCGACGGCGGGGAGTATCGTCCAGTCGGTATCCAGGAGCCGGGCCTGCTTCGCTATACCGATTTCATCGGCAAGCCTGGCGCTCACGCGGTTTATAAAGTCGCTTCGGTTGACAGGCAGTATAGGCAGTCCTCGTTCTCGAGCACTGCACGCGCCTCCACGCGCAACTTTTCCGATGACGAACTGCTGACCATGCTGCAGGAAGCCTGCTTCCGCTACTACTGGGAGCAAGGCTCGCATCCAGTCTCTGGAATGACGCGCGAAAGCGTCCCAGGCGATCCGCGAATCGTAGCCACGGGAGCCAGCGGTTTCGGCATCATGGCAATTATTGTCGGAATGGACCGCGGCTTCATTACGCGGCAGCAGGGAATCGATCGTCTTACAAAGATCGTCACCTTCCTTGAAAAAGCGCAGCGCTACCACGGTGCATGGCCGCATTTCATGGATGGTTCCACTGGCAGAACGATGCCCGTCTTCGGCATGTTCGACAACGGTGGCGACATTGTAGAGACCTCATTTCTGGTCGAAGGCCTGCTGACAGCACGTCAGTACCTTAACAAGCCCAATGAAGCTGAACACAATCTCTCCTCCCGCATCACCGCCTTATGGCAATCCGTGGAGTGGGACTGGTATGCAAAGCAGACAAGCGACGGAGCCCTGCTCTGGCACTGGTCTCCGCAATGGTCATGGCGCATCGACCATCGTCTCACCGGCTTCAACGAGACAATGATTGCCTACATGCTTGGCATCGCGTCCGACACGCATGGCATTCCAGCCGACAGCTACTACTCAGGCTGGGCCAGCCAATCGCAGCAGGCAGCCGAGTATCGAACTTCCTGGTCCGGGACTACCAGCGGAAAGCGCTATGCCAACGGCACCATCTACGACGGCATTAAGCTTGACGTTGGCGTTGGTGAAGGCGGGCCGCTCTTCTTTACGCAGTACTCGTTCATGGGCCCGGACCCCAGAAAAATCAAGGACAGCTACACCAATTATTTTGACAACAACCGCAACATTGCACTCATCAATTACCGTTATTGCCAAAAGAACCCTGGCAAGTTCAAGGGATACGGTCCAGGCGTATGGGGCCTTACAGCAAGTCTTGATCCCTATGGCTATTCCGTTCATGCGCCAGACGCCGGGCATGACAACGGAACCATTTCGCCAACCGCGGCGCTAGGCTCCTTTCCTTACACGCCGCAACAATCCCTTGCTGCTTTGAAGCATTTCTATCGTGACCTTGGGGACAGGCTGTGGGGTATTTACGGACCGGCGGATGCCTTCAACCTGAGCAGGAACTGGTTTGCTCCCGTATATCTGGGACTCGACCAGGCTCCCATCACAGTGATGATTGAAAACTCTCGAAGCGGATTGATCTGGAATACCTTCATGTCCAATCCAGAAATTGCGCCGATGCTGCAGAAGATACGCAACAGGCCGGTGCTCACTGCATCCTCTGCTGCCAAAACCAGGTAGCCATGAGCGAACCATGGTATTCATAAAGAAAGCATCGTCAACAAGGTACATGGCGAAATCAAAACGCGGCGTGCTGCCGGCGTCGGGTTGTTGTGTGCGGAGCAGAACGCCGGGCCCGCAAGCTGGGGAGAAGTTGCAGGGATGAAGCCGTCGCTCAGGCCGATTAATCTTAAGGAACTCGCGCAGAAGCTCTCGCTCTCGCCGGCAACAGTGTCGCGCATCGTCAACGGGCAAGCGGCAAAATACCGCATTGCTGAAGAGACGCAGAAGCGTGTGCTCCATGCGGCTGCCGCTCACAGCTATTCCGCAAACAATGTTGCCCGCAGCTTGCGGGAAAAACGAACCTACACGATTGGTATCATTCTCCCCGAGATCAGTGAAGGCTACTCAACTCTCGTACTCAGCGGAATCGAAGATGAGCTTTTGAAGGATGGTTACTTTTACTTCGTCGTAAGCCATCGTCACCGCGAAGATCTTCTGAAGGATTATCCACGTATGATGCTCTCCCGCTCCGTGGAAGGCATCATTGCAATCGATACACTGCTTGAGCAGGATCTGCCCGTGCCGGTCGTTTCTGTCTCTGGCCATCGCCGTCGCGAAGGCGTCATTAACATTGAGCTTGACCATCACGTCGCCGCGGAACTCGGCTTGATTCATCTTAAATCTCTTGGGCATCGCAAAATTGCCTTCATCAAGGGACAGAGCTTCAGTTCTGACACGCATGCGCGCTGGCAGGCAATTATGAAGGCCGCGAAAAAGCTGGAAATTGATATCGATCCGCGGCTTGTTGTTCAACTCGAAAGTCCGGACGCAGGGCCGGGACCGGGGCATGAAGTTACAAAAAAGTTGATAGATGCGGATGTGCCATTCACGGCAATCTTCGCTTTCAATGATGTCACCGCTGTGGGAGCAATCCTTGCTCTGCGCGAGGCAGGCCTGAAAGTTCCAAAAGATATTTCCGTACTTGGATTCGACGACGTACTGGCGGCTTCCATCAACCATCCTGCACTGACCACGATTCATCAGCCTTTGCGCAGCATGGGCCAGGAAGCAGCAAGCACGCTGCTTGGATTGATTCGGAACGATATTCCACACCCAAGACCAAAATCCATCACGGTACACCCTACGCTCGTAGTTCGAAAGTCAACCGGTCATGCGAGCGAAGGAAGCAACCACTTCCATAGCAAACGCATTGTGGAAGAGGGGTGAGAAAGAGGTGGCACAATGTTAAATTCAAACCCGTACATCAACCCTCATGCTCGAATACAATTCAGGGCAATCCTTGCGGCTACAGCTTGCATTGTGCTCATTCCTCTGTCTGCGCGCAGCCAGAATGCAGAATCATTCGCCCCGCCGGCACAGATCGCCTACGCTGCCGCACCGTCAAATCGCCAATTGGCGGACCCTGCAATAGAAAAGCGTGTGGATGCGCTGCTCAAGCAGATGACGCTCGAAGAGAAACTCGGGCAACTGGTTCAGTACGGCGACACCGGAGACTCTGCCATAGCGCCGCTTGCCAATGTAGTGCAGGCCCCCGGCAAGAACCCTGAAACGCATGTCAAGATCGATCCCATGCAGCTCGCCGCGACCGGACGGCTCGGTTCCATGCTGAATGTAGTAGGCGCGGAACATACGCGAGCTTTTCAACAGGCAGCGGTAGAAAAGAGCCGCCTCCATATTCCGCTTCTTTTCGGAGCAGATATTCTCCACGGCTATCGCACGGTCTATCCCATTCCTCTGGGCCTCGCCGCAACATTTGATCCGGACATGGTTGCCGCACTCTCACATATCTCGGCGCAGGAAGCAAGCACTGCAGGCGTGCGCTGGTTTTATTCGCCGATGGTCGATATCTCGCGTGATCCACGTTGGGGAAGAACGCAGGAGGGCGCCGGTGAAGATGCCTACCTTGGTGCTGCCATGGCGCGGGCCTACATTCGCGGCTATCAAGGGGAAGACCTCTCCCGGCCAGACAGCATCGCCGCTAGCGTAAAGCATTTTGCTGCGTATGGAGCAGCCGAAGCAGGGCGCGAGTACAACACGACAGACATGTCGTTGAGCCGTCTGCAGCAGGACTATCTCCCGCCTTATAAAGCAGCCGTTCAGCAAGGCGCGGCCACCATGATGAGCGCCTTCAACGCGCTCAACGGAGTACCGGCCACTGCAAACTCATTCCTACTTCAGGATGTGCTGCGCAAGCAGTGGGGCTTTGATGGTTTTGTTGTCAGTGATTTCACTGCTGTCATGGAATTGCGCAATCACGGTATCGCGCAAGACGCCGCAACTGCTGCGCAAAAAGCTCTCCTTGCCGGCGTCGAAATCGATATGATGTCGCACTACTACGACACGGAGCTTCCCGCTCTGATTCGTTCCGGCAAAGTTCCCATGTCGGTCGTAGACGAGGCCGTCCGCAGAGTCCTGCGTGTGAAGTTTGTGCTGGGACTCTTCGAACATCCCTATCCCACGGAGAAAGAAGTCACAGCCGCTATCCCGGAGCATCGTGCCACCGTGCGGCACGGAGCCGAAGAGTCGCTCGTCCTTTTGCAGAATCATCCGATGAATGGCGCAGCACTGCTTCCTCTCACGAATAGCGCGCACACAATCGCTCTGATCGGCCCTTTGTCCGACGACACGCAAGAGATGAGCGGTAACTGGGGTGCAGGAGGACGCAATCCAGATGTAGTGACAGTGAAGGACGCGTTGGAACAGCGCGCGAAACAAAATGGCGGCACGCTTCTCTACGAAAAGGGAACGGAAATCACCGGAAGCTCAGAAGCAGGTTTTCAAGCCGCAGTCGATGCCGCGCGCAAAGCAGATGTCGTCATCATGGCACTTGGTGAAACTACCGAGATGAGCGGAGAAGCAGGCTCGCGCTCTAGGCTCAATCTCCCCGGCAATCAGCAGCAGCTTCTTGAAGCAGTTGCAGCGACCGGCAAGCCCATCGTCCTGCTCGTTTTTTCCGGCCGCCCACTCGTGCTCAGCTGGGCCGCGCAGCATGTTTCCGCAATCATGGAAGCATGGTTCCCCGGCGTAGAAGCGGGCAATGCGATAGCGAACGTGCTCTACGGCGATGTGGTGCCCAGTGGCAAGCTGCCCATGAGTTTCCCGCGCGATGTCGGACAGGAGCCTCTTTATTACAACCAATTCCCAACAGGCCGCCCTCCATTGAATGTCGATCTATCGAAGATGGGAGAAGGCGACGCACGTTTTGTCTCGCGCTATATCGATGTGCCCAACGACGCCCTCTTCCCATTCGGTTACGGGCTCAGTTATACGGACTTTGCATACTCCGGTGTCTCCGTGTCGCGCGCTACTGCGCCACTGCATGAAGCCGAACAGCAAGACGCGCATAAGCTGGTGACAGCAACAGCAACGGTAAAGAACACTGGCAGCCGCGCCGCAACGGAAGTGGTTCAGTGCTATGTGCGAAACCTAGGCGCAAGCCTGGAGCAACCCGTCCGTAGCCTGCAAGGCTTTATGCGAGTCACGCTTCAGCCCGGCGAGTCGAAGCAGGTTTCCTTCGACCTGGGTTTCCCGGAGCTATCGTTCTACGACAACGCAGGGAAGGCCGTGATTGAGCCGACGCACTATACCGTGTGGATCGGCGGCAGCTCGCTGGCTACGGAACACGCGGATTTCGACATTACTCGATAAAAAAGCACGCTCACGCATATGCGTGAGCGTGCTTTTTTGTAGTGGCTTAGAAGCGGAAATGCGCCTGGAAGCTAACTGTTCTCGATCCAAGAATACCTACGTCCTGCCCAAAGTTCGTCGCCGTAATGTTGTTGGCAATCTGGGATGGGTCAAGGTTGGTGATGTTGAACAGGTTGAAGGCGTCTGCGCGAACTTCCACAACCGCTGCTTTACCCCACACGCGATTCTCCGGCAGCCCAAATGCCTTACTCAGTGAAGCATCCACATTCCTGTAGCTTGGGCCATTGAAGGCGTTGCGTCCAATGCCCGGTGGCGGAGGAAGTGCGGCATTCGGTGCGGGGAATGCGCCCGTCATCGCTGCCCCAAAGTTCGGCACCGAGAAATACTTGTTGGAATAGGCAACAGTCGTTCCGGCGGTTCCGTTGATCGTGGCGGTCGTTGTGTTTTGAGTGGTGAGCATGTCAGCGAAGTTGCTGTACTGCTCAAATGCCTTGTTGCTGGTGGACTTTCCGCCGCCGCCAAGATATTGCGGATAGAGCGTGTAGTAACCGCAATTCGAGCAGTAGAGCGATTGTGATATCCCATAACTCGGTGTCCAGCCAAACCCGGTATGGAAGTTGAAGATTCCGCTCAACGACCAGCCGCTCACGGTTTTTTCGAGCCAGTTATGCCCGTTGTGGAAGATGATCGGTTGCCATAGCCCATATACCTTGAACGTATCGCGGATATCGTAGTCTGAGCGTCCGCGGGCGTACATGGGATTAGCGGGATAGTATGGATTTTCCTCGTAAGGTTGCGAAGTATCATCCATGCTGCGGGACCACATAAATTGCGCATCGACGGAGAACTGGTGAGAGAACGGATGTTTGATTTCCGCCAGCATGGCGTTGTTGTTAGAGCCACCTTCGTTGCCGTAGTAGTCCAGGTTTGTGACCAGCGGGTTCAAGGACTGAACACCTTGCGCAAGAGCTGTTGCATTGCCCAGGTATTGCACCATCGTGTGTTTTCCAACACTCCCCTGGTACCCAAGCGAAGCTACAAGCCAGTTATGCAGGAAGCCATACTCAACATCCAGCGAGAAGTGGTGCGTGTACTGCGTCGGAAGCCCGCCATGCCCATCGCCAAAGACAAAGATGCTGGCGTTGCCCGCAGTAGGAAGATTGCTCGAGTTGTAGGTCGTGATGGTATTAGGATTGGAAGCAAATCCAGTTAAAGATGTCGGGCTGCTTGAAATACCGTAGACAATATCTGCGCCATTCGGGCCGGGATTGCCGGGGCTGGAATACGCAAAATCATAGTAGCCCTGCGTTGGAGGATTGGCATTCGCGTTGGCCGTGATTGCAATCTCTTCCTGGTTAAAGCTCAGTCCATAACCGCCACGCACAACCAGGTTGGACATGTTAGGCGGGGTCCAGTCGAAAGCTAGCTGCGGACCGAAGTTGAGCTTTTGCGAGGTCCACAGGTTTCCACCGATCTTCACGCCAATACCCGTAAAGTAGTCCGATCCCGACGAGCCCATTTGGGCTGTGCTCAGGTTGTTCTGCTTCACGTAGAGCGGCCCGAAATACGAATAGCGTACGCCTGCATGAAGTGTCAGGTTAGGCCGAACCCTCCAATCATCTTGGATGAAGGCTCCGAAAAGATTCTCCCGGTAGTCCTGGCGAACTCCACCGGGGAAGCCTGTAACCGTGTCGAAGCTGCCTGCCTCTTCCTTCGGTGCATCGTTCAGGAAATCCCAGATGTTATAGAACGTATAAGTCGGACGGCCAATGGGGTCGTTCAGGTAATGCAGATTGGTAAAGTCTCCGCCGAATTTGATCGTGTGTTGGCCAATGATTTTGGTAGCCACGTCCTTGTAGCCATAGGTCCACTGGTTCAGGATGCTTCCCAGATCGGACCCGAACTGATTCACAGTGATGGGATTGGAAGAGGAGCCGAACGAAGCGATGTTATCCTGCGGCAGCCCTACCGGCGACTGAGGGTTATCCGATATCTCATTCCAGCGCCAGCCTGCTGCGTTGGCACGGGCTTCATTCAGGAAGGTGGGCGAAAAGGTATGGTTCCAGATCACTGTGAACGCGTCATTGATCTGATCGTGATGGAAAAGGTTATAGGCGCGTGCACCGCCCTGATACGATGTCTGACTCTGTGGTACCCAGTAGATTGCAAAGGCAAGATGGTCCCGGTGCGTAACATCCGCATCCGCCCGGCCATTGAAATTCTGGTAGGAAGAGTTGAGCGGGCTTGCCGTGACGTATTCCGCGATATCGGGAACATTGCTGAGACCGCTGCCTACGCCGGGATTCTGCGGCGTTCCTGTTGCCGTGGGATCATGTGTTCCCAGTGGCGTAGTCAGCGGCGAGCCGATATTCAGGCCTTGCCCGGGAATGGTGTTGCAGTTGACCCCTTCCACAAGTCCGATGGTGCCGCACGTTGTGCTAACTATGCTCTGGGACACAACGCCGGCCCCAGGGAAGGTTAGGTAAGTTGCGGCGATGCTGCCCGAAGGCCCCAACTTGTCGAAGTCGGCTGTATCGTACCAGCCGGTTGTTGTTGCTGTTGTGTCATTGGGAGAGGACTCAAAGTCGAAAAAGGCGAAAAGCCTGTTCTTCCACAGTGGGCCGCCAAGGCTGCCGCCGTACTGGTTATACCGTCCCGTATCGCGTAGGGGAGACGTGATGGTGTTCGGCGCGACGATGGTGCGCTGATACGCATTCAACCCTGGGCGATGAACCGCAAGAAACGCACTGCCGTGCAGTTGATTGCTGCCGCTTTTCGAAGTGACAATCGTCTGCGCGCCACTATAGCGTCCATATTCGGCGTCATAGTTGTTGCTCAACACGCGGACGTTATCCACCGAGTCCACATCCGGCGTGATGACGCTGCTACCTCCCCACACTGCGCTGGAGGTGCTGATGCCGTCGATCATGATGCCGTTATTTTCCATCTGGCCGCCATTCGCAAAGGTAGGAGGCCCGTTTTCGGTCGGTGCCGCGCCCAGGTTTGTCGAGCCGCGAGCGTTGCTGCCAACGCCCGGAGGCGTATAAACGCCGCCACCTGACGATTGCGCACCATCATTAATCATGCCCGGAGTCAGTTGCGTCAGCGTAAAAGGATCGCGGTTCCATGAAGGCATGTGCGCAAAATCGTTCGCGCTGATCGTTGCGCCTGTGTTGGCCGTTTCCGTATCAAGGGCAGGCGCAGTGGAAGCATCAACCGTGACCGATTGCGTGGTCCCCGCCAAATCCAGTTGCACATTGATCGAGTTCGGCTGCTCGGGAATAAGCTGCAGGTTCGAAAGCGTCTTCTGCTGGAATCCATCGTGGCTCGCGGTCAGCGTAAAGTGAGCCGCAGGCAGTGCGTTGAAGTTGAATACGCCCGCCGCATCGCTCTTACGCGTCAATGTCTCATTGGTGTCATTATTTTTCAGCGTAAGGGTCGCGTCGGGAACCACGGCGCCAGTGGGGTCCGTGACAGTGCCCTGAATGGATGTGCGAAATTGTGCATGAGCTGGCATAACGGCCAAAGCCAGCAGCATGAACGCCCAAATGACGGCGCTTCTTGCGTAGGTGACTCTCATCTCTTTTTCAATGGATCGTGCAAAGTATGCTTCTAGAATTTTTCGCATTCACTCGCTCCTGAACTGCCAGTAGGCTCGCGTTCTGTTCGTCATTTATGTGTGCCGTACGCGTCTTTACGTTCTTCGCTGAGCGCTTATAATTGCTTTCTGCGCAATCGATTGCGCAAAACTGCAACGCGTATAGATACCATTCGCAAGATTTCTCTGTCAACTCAATTTGCTGCGGAGGAACACCATTCAGCAGTGCAAAATGAGCGCACAATTTCATCGCATTCGCGCTGATACGCCTTGGCGCGGGACGCGCATGCAGCGCGTCGTAAATTGTTTGGGGATAAGGGAGGCACACAAAGATGCGTAGGGAAGGGAATCGGCCGTCGAGAGTGAGAGTCCCATGCATGATTTTCGGATGGATGCTGATTCTGCTTGTATCGTTGTCTGGGCATTCTCAAGAGCATGCGCGGAATTTTTCCCTCTCTCTGCAGCCCGATGACGTGCTTCCCACCGGCAACGAATGGATATCTCTCCCGGACATTCGCGCCGACGACGGCGCACTCAATACATTCAATGCCATCTTCATGCGCCAGCGCGGACTCATGCAGGTAAGCGGAGAAAATGGTTCGCCTGCAATTCAACCGTACTTTACCGTGCAGGGCAAGCCACTAGCCTTGCATCATCTCGCGTGGGAAGTAATGGAGTATTGGATTCCAATCGCGCATCTCACTGCGGAAGGCATGGACGTAGCCCTCACATATTGCGCGCCGCCCGGTTCCCGTGCGGCATTCCTGCGCATGACTATCACCAACCGTCGTACAAATCCCATTCCAGTCACGCTCGGCGTGCGTGCTTCCTTTGGAAGCATCAATCGCGTCACGTATCTTCCCGTTGCGCTCCGCGGTGAGCGAACAGTAGGCCCTGCACCTTGGGTCTCACCGGGCGAAGCCTTCAGCTACATCACCACCGACACACAGTTCTCCTGGTCTCTCCTCCATCCCGGCTCTACTGCGCAGGTCACCACGCCGCCCACCACCGCTGTCCCCGCCGCCGACGCCTCGAAGTCCGTCACACTCGCCCCCGGAGAAACCACCGAATCCCTCTTCATCCTCGGCATCGGAGTCGAAGAGTTTTCCGCCGCGCACAACGCCAGGGCGCTCCGCGAGCTGCTCGATCGCAACGGTGCAGAAGCCGTTCTCAATCAGGCCGCTGCGTGGTGTCGCGTGCGAACCCGCACAACTGGCCAGCCCGATCTCGACCTGCTGATGAATCGCAACTTTCTCTTCACCGAGCTCTACGCATGGGGCCGAACCATCGACACCGAGCAGTGGGTGGGCGTCACATCGCGCAGCCCACGCTACTACGTTTCCGCCGCCTACTGGGACCGCGACGCAATGCTGTGGAGTTTTCCCGGCCTGCTGGACATAGACCCTCCCATGGCCGCGCAAGCCTTGGAATATGCGCTCACCACGCAGCTCCCCAATACCGGCACGCACAGCCGCTTCATTGACGGCATAGTGCTTGAAGACGGCTTCCAGCTCGATGAAGCCGCGGCGCCAGTCATCGCGCTCGCCAGTTACATCCGTCGTACAAATGACCTCGCATTTCTCAACCGTCATCGCGAAGCCATCACAACATTGCGCGATCGCATCCTCTCGCGCCTTGATCCTAAGACCGGACTCTACTCCTCACTACAGGATTCGCAGGATGAATATCAGGCGCTTCCTTACCTCACCTATGACAACGTACTCATCTGGCGCGCGCTTCTCGATCTAGTCGAGCTCTACCGCGGCCTGAACGACACCACATCTGCGCAGGAAATGTCGCAGCGCGCAGAAACTCTTCACGCCGCTGTGTTGAAGTATTGCGTAGTGCCCAACGCGCCCGGCGCAGATGGCCCTATCTTCGCCTCCGCAACCGACGGCAAGCGTGCCATCTTCACGGAAATCCCTCCCGGGCCGCTCATGAAATTACCCATACTAGGCTTTCTCTCGGAATCCGATCCCGTTTTTGCTCGCACTTACCGCTGGCTCCATTCACCCAACTATCAATATTCCTATTCCGATAAACCCTACGGCCTTCCCGGAAGCTACCGTCTTCCATTCACGCCATCCTGGCCCGTCGCCGATCACCTGCTTCTCAAAACCGGCCGCGAGCAAGCCCTGAAAATTCTGCGCGCAAGTTCTTGGGATGGCGGAATCTTCACCGAAGGCGTCGACCCATCCACCGCAAAGATGGACCAGGCCGGCCGCGCCTTTGCCACTGCAGCCGGATACATCGCGCACGCAATCTGCCAGGCCGCCTGCATCGACAAACCCCAATAAGCAAATACGTCTTTCAAGCCACGCCCGTAGCCGCACAGCAGAAATTAAAACCGTGTTAATCTAAACTTTTGCGTAAATGGACACATCGCCACAACATTTCCATCCCGGCGCTACGGAACTCGGCACAGCCGCTATCACGTATGCACCGGCAATTAGGGAAGTTACCTCCGTTCCCAGTTGGCTGACGGCCTTCACACCGCACCGCGGGTTCACGAACGGACACGTGCAGACCATTGTGGGCGATGTCTATCCTCGGACGAAATTCACCCTTCCTTCCCATGCAGAAGAAGTCCTCGTAGACGCCTCGGATAACAGCCGCGTTCTCTGCCACACGCACTGGCAGCCAGCGGATGTTGTAAGCAGCCGTCTCACTGTCGTTCTCGTGCACGGACTCGAAGGTTCATCGGATTCACGCTACATTCAGGCGCTCGCCACACGTGCATGGAATGCCGGCTGCAACGTCATCCGCATGAACATGCGCAACTGCGGCGGAACGGACCTGCTCACCCCCACGCTCTACCACTCCGCGCTTTCCGGAGATGTAGGCGCAGTCGTTGAGCATTACACGCAGCAATTCAGTCTGACGCGCGTAGCCCTCATCGGCTACTCCATGGGCGGCAATCTCGTTCTCAAGCTTGCCGGAGAGTGGAGCGCACGCGCGCCGCTCTGCGCCGTAGCAACCGTCTGCCCAGCTGTGGATCTTGCAGCCAGCTCTGACGCTTTGCACACCAAGGGCAACCGTTTCTACGAGTGGCATTTCCTGCGCCGTCTCTTGCGCCGGTATCGCACCAAGGCAGCGCTCTTCCCGAAGATCTATGACACCAGCGGCCTTGACTCCATCCGCTCCCTCCGCGACTTCGACGACAAGATCGTAGCCCGCTACTGCAACTTCCGCGACGCCGACGATTACTACTACCGCGCCGCTGCTGCACGCGTCCTTGACCGCATCGCCGTTCCCACGCTGATCCTGCGTTCGTTCGACGACCCGTTCATTCGCTTCACACCCGAGACGCGCGCCACCATCCTTGCCAATCCCAACATCTCGTTCGCGGAAACCGAGCACGGCGGCCACTGCGCCTTTCTCTCCGCCTCCAAAGGCGAAGAGATTCACTGGGCCGAGTCCACCGTAATGCGCTACCTGCTCGAAACAACCGCATAAAAACATGGAAGCCGATTGGGAGTTCGAAATCGGCCCCGGCGCTCCGGTCATCGATGCCCATTGGTCCGGCTACATCGACCTTCGTGCCCACCCTGAGCAAGCCGCACAGCTCCCCGAAGCATCCCAATTTCCCGCTCTAGCCAGCGCGCTCGTGCAACTCAACGCGCCGCCATCGCCCGTATGGACATCCAAATGCGATCTCTGGTGCGTGGATCTTTCGGAAACTCCGCTTGATTCTCTCGAGATGGACACGCCATCCAATGCGCTCGCCGCTGCGCATGCCTGCTACATCGATATCCTTGCTCGGCAGCCTTTGCAATGGCCGCTGTACGAGGACGCAGCAAATTTCTGCAGAGCTCTATGTGCCCGCCTGCGCATTCCATCATTGCACTGCACCCGCGTGGACCTTATCATTCGACGCGCAGTCCTTGTGGCCGGAGAAGAAAGCTTTGGAGTCACTGCCTATCTTACCGCCTGTGGCGCATCCGAAGTCGAGTCTGCACAAATCCTTGCACTCGCACTCACTGCCTTCGCGGAGATAGCCGCAGCAACATAATGGCGCGAATGGCGAAAAATTGTGCTTAGCACCCCAAGGGCAACAAACAACAAAATGAGTCCAATAATTATCCGAACCATTCCAACGGCAATTCTCAGCAGGAAGGCTTTTGGCTTTGGAGGACGCACAGGCGGAGGGGTAGGTTTTATCGTTTGAGGGGGAACAGGAGGTTCTTCTCCGCGTATTTTTCGTACTTGCGTTTTGAGTCCTTTCAGAATCTCCATCTTCACATTGGCCCAATCGGCTTCGTTCTCGATAATTTTGATTAGCGGAACAGAACTGGGCACCATCTGCCGCGCGGCCAGAAAGGGATCATCGTTCCAGTCGCAGGGTCCCACAAGCACAGGCACAACCACCATTTCACATCTGTTCACGCGCTCGGCAATGCGCTGTATCTCCACGGACTCAATGAAAGACGAGTTGAGAAAATCCTGGCTGACAATCAGCAGAGCAATCTGCGAGCCGTCAATCTGCTGCAGAATCAATCTCTTGAACTCGTCCCCGCCAACAAGTTTCTTATCATCCCAAAAGGTAACGTTGTACCGCCGCAGCGACTCTGCAAGGAAAGGAATCAGATTGAACTGGTAGGCAGGGTTCAGCCAGCGCTGGTCCTCGCGTGCATAGCTGACAAAGATGCGGACCGTCTCTTCGCGCACGCCGCTGCTTGCGTTTGCGTTCATGTCCTCTCTGCAGTGGCCCGGATAGGGAGCAATCATAGCGCAAAATTCAGGCCTTTCCATCCAGCTTTCATGCAGCGCCGAAAGATCATGCACTGATCCGCGTGCTATCAGTTCTTGTGGAGGGGCAACGAAAGCCGCACATTACTGCTTTCCCGGTTACTGCGGCCACACCTAATCTGTGCTTCCAGCCGTTTCACCGTTACAATGAAAAGGGGAAGCTGGGCGAGTAGCTCAATTGGATAGAGCACCGGCCTTCTAAGCCGGTGGTTGCAGGTTCAAGCCCTGCCTCGCCTACCACACCGCTGACAGTCTTCCCACCGTACCCGCGCCGAATCTTTAAAATAGAAATATGCCGACGCAAACTTCTCCCACATTCGCGCCGTTCCTGATTCAACCTTCCCTCTCCACCCGTGTTTGGGGATACAAAGATCTCCGCCCCTGGTACAACATCGTTGCAGAAGGCGATCCCATCGGAGAAGTGTGGCTCACGGGCGATCATTGCAGCGCAATCTCCGGCCCGCAAGCGGGCAAAACGCTCGGCGAGCTCTTCCAGCAATTTCCCGCGGAAATGCTCGGCACCACGGCCTACCCCGGCTCGCCGCTCCTGATCAAAATGCTCTTCGCGCGCGAAAAGCTCAGCGTACAGGTGCATCCTGACGACACCATGGCGCAGAAATATGGCGAGCCGCGCGGTAAAACCGAGTGCTGGTACGCACTCGCCGCCGAACCCGGCGCTGAAGTCGCGGCAGGCCTCAAGCCTGGCGTAACCCTGGACCAGGTTCGCGCAGGAATCCACAACGGCACACTGGAAGAAAGTCTCCAGTTGCTCCCCGTCAACCAGGGCGACATGATCTTTGTCGATGCGGGAACAGTGCATGCCATCTGGCCCGGCGCCATCATTCTCGAAACGCAGCAAAACTCAGACATCACCTATCGCATGTACGACTACGGCCGTCCGCGTGAGCTGCACATCGAAAAATCTCTGGAAGCTACCCGCCTCGTCACCCGCGCCGGCAAAATTCCGGCACAGGTGCTAGAAGACCGCACCGTGCTCATCGATGTGGACTACTTCTGCGTCGAGCGTATCCCCGTCTCCGGCTCACGCACCAGCGCCTCAATGCGCGATTCCGACGAGCCCGAGCACGGCCTGTCCTATCTCTTCGCGGCCGCAGGCTCGGCCCGCCTCACAGGAGAAGGCTTCGATCCGGTAACCATTCCCGAGCGCGGCATCGCCGCCATTCCCGCCGCATCTCCTGTCTTTTCAGTCGAAGCCAGCGGAAATCTGGACCTGGTACGCATTTCTCCACGCTGGCCAAAGTAACACATAATTAGCAACTTCTCCCGGCAAAGCGGGTTACTTCTCGAAAGGAGTGCCGTCCAACCACTTTGCCGGGCAAGCAAGGGCTAGTACAATCAAGAAGTTGGTTGCTGATAGACGGGCGCCTGCAAGTTACGTTCATATAAGTCATAGAGAACACTCCAAGAGGCAAAAGCCTCTATTTTTAGAGATCGATGCCGGCTCCACGCTATATTCGTCGATCACTTTGGGCCGTATAAATACGCCTTGGATTATTTGCGCTGTAAGGAGATACATTACATGCGAAGCAAGCTTTTTTTTGCGTGTGCGCTGGCACTTGCGTTCATAGCCACAGTTGCATCTGCTTCCGCTCAGGCCGATTACGCTGCGCGTGATGCTGAGTCACGTTACGCAATTGGCGTCGGAATCTCAGGCTTTAATCCCGGTTGGAGCGCGCCCATTCTCTATGGGCCCACAGTCTGGGCTGATTACAGGGCGCCCTTTATCAGCAGGTTCGTCTCTGGCTTGGCAGTTGAAGGCGAATACCACGGACTTGTTGCTAACACGCAGACCATTTACGGTGAGAGCTCTAAACAAAATTCGATTGGTGCAGGCCTGATCTACCATCCGGGGATACTCAGGTTCCATTCCGTCAGACCTTATGTGAAGGCTCTGGGCGGGTTGGGATGGACCCCCGTCTACAATGTGAACGGTCCTCCGTTTGTTGTAACCACGTTTGGCGGCGGTGCTGATTACAACTTGTCGTACCATCTGGCGATTCGAGCCGATTACGAGTACCAGATGTGGGGTGGAGTACCGAGTTATTCGAATCCTGGGCACGACGGCACGGATAATCCCCAGGGACTTACACTCGGAGTCCTCTACCGCTTTGGATCACGTCGGTAATTCCCGCGCGTAAAGCGGACCCCAAAATGGTTTGATCACAGTCCGCAGCCTTGCGCCTCTCAGGCGCAGGGCTGCATCGGCTTTTGCACCTGCCCGCCCAAAGTTCATGGATGCAGCCGCTCCCAAAACAGAATCAGCACAGTTCTATCCAGAGGCGTGAACGCCTGGTCAGATTGTTTTGTTCGCAAGAAAAATCCGGCCCGACTCAGTCGGGCCGGATGGTGTCTCTGTTGAGACTGCTCTAGCCGCGCTGCTTCTTGTAGAAGTTGATCAGCGTATTGGTAGAGCTGTCATGCGTAGTGACTTCGCCCGCAGCTTCCAACTCCGCACCAATTTTCTTCGCCAGCACCTTGCCCAGTTCCACGCCCCACTGGTCAAAGGAGTTAATCTGCCAGATCGCTCCCTGCGTAAAGACGGAGTGCTCATAGAGCGCCACCAGCTTGCCCAGCACCTCAGGCGTCAGTTTCTCAGCCATGATCGTGTTCGATGGGCGGTTGCCTTCAAAGACGCGGTGCGGCACCAGCCAGTCCGGCGTACCCTCAGCCTTCACCTCTTCGGCGGTCTTGCCAAAGGCCAGCGCTTCTGCCTGCGCAAAAACATTCGCCATCAGCAGGTCGTGGTGTTCTCCCAGCTTGTTCAGCGTCTTGGCAAAGCCGATGAAGTCGCAGGGAATAAGCTTCGTCCCCTGGTGGATGAGCTGGTAGAAGGAGTGCTGTCCATTGGTGCCCGGCTCGCCCCAGAAAATCGGGCATGTCTCGTAGTCCACGTGTTCGCCGGCCAGCGTCACATGCTTGCCGTTGCTCTCCATCGTCAACTGCTGCAGATAAGCAGGGAAGCGCTTCAGATACTGGTCATACGGCAGCACCGCCACCGTCTGCGCGCCAAAGAAGTCGGTGTACCACACAGACAACAGGCCCATCAGCACCGGCAGGTTCTTCTCAAACGGAGTAGTGCGGAAGTGTTCATCCATCGCATGGAAACCGGCAAGCAGCTTGCGAAAGTTATCCGGGCCAATGGCCAGCATCGTGGAAAGACCGATTGCCGAATCCATCGAGTAGCGGCCGCCCACCCAGTCCCAGAAGCCGAACATGTTCGCCGTGTCGATGCCGAACTTGGTCACCTCGGCTTCATTGGTGGAAACCGCAACAAAATGCTTCGCAATCGCCGCGTGATGCTCCAGCTTCTGGAGCGCCCACGTCCGCGCCGTGTGTGCGTTGGTCATCGTCTCCAGCGTGGTAAACGTCTTCGAAGAGATGATGAAGAGTGTCTCTTCAGGATCAAGATCGTGCGTAGCCTCGGCAAAGTCCGTGCCGTCAATGTTCGAAACAAAGCGGAAAGTCAGGTCGCGCTGGCTGTAGTGGCGCAGCGCCTCGTAAGCCATCACCGGGCCAAGGTCTGAGCCGCCAATGCCGATGTTCACAATGTTCTTGATCGTCTTGCCGGTGTAGCCCGTCCACTTGCCGCTGCGCACGCTGTCGGCAAAGGCAGACATGCGATCCAGGACCTCGTGCACACCCGGAACCACATCCTCACCGTCAACAACAATTTTTTCGCCCTTGGGAGCGCGCAGAGCCACATGCAGCACAGCGCGTTTTTCCGTAATGTTGATCTTTTCGCCGGCAAACATCGCGTCAATGCGCGCCTTGAGCCCGCTCTCTTCAGCGAGTTCAAGCAGCAGCTTCAGCGTTTCTTCTGTAATGCGGTGCTTCGAGTAGTCAAGATAGATGCCCTCAGTCTCGACCGCGAACCGCGTGCCGCGCTTGGGGTCGTTCTTGAAGAGGTCGCGCAGGTGCTCCGTGCGGATCTTCTCGTAATGGGCGGCAAGCGCCTTCCAGGCTGGGAGTTGAGTCAGGGGTGTCTGGGTAGCGGCGGGAGAAGTGCTCATAGGGGATGCCTCAACCTTTCAGAAATCTGTCCTTTATAAGCCTAATACACCTCTGTTGACTCGGGATGAAAGACAAGGATTGATAAAATGCCGTAGCGAGTTTATTGTTGGCAGGAAAAGCGGACGACCCACAACCATCCCTTTTCTCTGGACAGCGTCCATGTCTAACACCACCTCGCAGCCGCGTCGCGGTATCGGACCGGCCATTGCACTCTTCTTCCTCGCTCCTTACATCGCAGAGTTCCTGCTCGGCAATCTGCCCATCACGCTGCTTGTGGCGCTCGTGCTGCTGGCCCCCTTCTACGGCGGCGGAGCACTATTGATCCGCGAATTCGTCCGCCGCACAGGCCGCGGATGGCCCAGCATCATGCTGCTCGGCATCGCATACGGCATTCTCGAAGAAGCATTCGCCACGCAGTCGCTCTTCAATCCCAACTATCTCGGCAAAAACTTCCACCTGCTCGATCCCGCGTACATCCCAGCGCTCGGCATCGGCGCATGGTGGACCCTTTTCGTGCTCACGCTTCACACCGCATGGAGCATCTGCACATCGATCGCCCTTGCAGAAGCTCTCGTCCCTGATCGCCGAACAACGCCCTGGCTCGGCAATATCGGATTAGCAATCGTCGCGCTTGTCTTTGCGGTGGCAGCGGTAGCCATGACCCGCATGAGCTACAAACAAGACCATTTCCTCGCATCGAACGCGCAATTCGCATCTGCCGCAATCGCCATCGTTATCCTCGCGGTCATTGCATTCCGCCTTCCGCGCGCAAAACCCGCAACTGGAACCGCAGCCGCGCCCAATCCCTGGCTCACCGGCATTGTTACGCTGCTTCTTGCCTCCGGCATTCTGCTTGTTCCTCAAAAATGGAACTGGGGCGCAGCCGCATCTGTCTTTGCACTGGATGCTGCAGCAATTCTTCTCATCTCGCTATGGTCCCGCAGCGTAAACTGGACACCGCTGCACCAGCTTGCCCTTGCTGCCGGAGCCGCACTCGCCTACGCATGGCACAGCTTCATCGAACTTCCAGCAGTCGGTGCAACGGTCGCACAACTCGCTATCGTACGCACCGGCAACGCGATCTTCACCTTGTTGGCAATTGCATTAATTTTCATCGCAGCGCGCCGCTCTTCACGTTCACTGCCTGCTCTTGTTACGCAAACGTAGTAGCAATATCCTATGCTGGCATGGGCCGCTCATGGATGATCATCCACGACGTGCCGAATTTGTCCCGCAACATGCTAAAGCGTGTGGCGAAAAATGTCTCCTGCATAGCCATAAACACTTCGCCTCCATCGGCAAGCAGATTGTGAATGCGTTCTGCCTCCGCATCGCTGTTAAAGGATATGCACAGATAAACACTTTTCATCGGAAGAAACCGGTCTGCCTGCACATCGCTTCCCATGATGCGGGTTTCACCAATTTCCATCGAAGAGTACAGGACTGAATTTTCCATCCCTGCTGGAATAGGCGGAGCGTCTTTCGACTTCGGCATGTCGGCAAACGTCATCATCATGCCGATCTTGCCGCCAAGATGCTTTTCATAAAAGCGAAAAGCCTCCGCACAGTTCCCACCATAGTTCAGATACGTATTCAGCTTCATGTGCCAGCCTCCCTTTCCATTTGCTTCAAGTCGCAGCTTGGAGTACTCCAGCACCCTACGTGTCTGGCCTTGCTTTCCGCAACCCTCGTTGTGTTATAAGACAATGAAACGTTGCTATCAACGTTTTTCTTAATCTTTTTCGCACGAGAATGAACCTGCAACTTCACACATAGGGGACCCTTCATGAGCTCTGTCGAAAACTCTGCCCGCATCACGCCCTTTCTTTGGTTCAGCAACAACGCCGAAGAAGCCGTCGAGTTCTATCTCTCCATCTTCAAGAACTCGCGACGCATCTCCGAGCTGCGTGCCCCCGCCGACAACCCTTCCACTGCGAAAGGAGCTGTCATTACCGTCTCCTTCGAACTGGATGGGCAGCACTTCACAGCCATGAACGGCGGCCCGGGCCACCCTTTCACGGATGCAATCTCCTTCTTTGTGAATTGCTCCTCGCAGGAGGAAATCGATTATTACTGGTCCCGGCTCACGGAAGGCGGAGCCGAAGTAGCATGCGGATGGCTGAAAGACAAATTCGGCCTGAGCTGGCAGATCGTCCCCGCAAACATCATGGGACTTGTCCGGCATCCCAAAGCCTTCGCGGCCATGATGCAGATGAAAAAGCTGATAATTGCTGATCTGGAACGCGCCGCGCAATCCTAGGGCACAGCGATCAGTTCAAATTCAACCGCGGTCGCAAATCAGTCTCATCTGTCACAGCCGGTGCGCAATGCCGCACCGGTGCCGCCGTCGTGTATGACCGCGTAACATGCAGCCGGTCCATCACCACGTACCGCACGCGCACGCCATCAATCGTCTGCGGCAACTGTGCCGGCAAATGATTCTTGTCGACATAAACCACCAGCGCCGCCTCGCGCGGATTATCCAGGCTCTGCCCCACGCCCACACCAAACATAGCCGGATTCTTCTCCATCAAGCTCCGGGCCGCCTGCTGCTTCACGTCCATCGCACGCGTCAACGCCATAGCCGTCAACGTATCACCCAGGTGATTCACCACAGCAGCATTCCCCGCAGCCAAAGCCCGCGCCGTCGTCGGAATCACCACTGTCCGGACCCCGCCAACCATCGCAGGCACACTCGGCATCACCGCCTCATCTACATAGACAACCACAGCTGCCTCGCCCGCGCGGTCGCTGCTCTTGCCCGCAGCCACACCCAGCACACCCTCGCGCGGATTCACCACCGCTCGCGCCAGTGTCAGCGCTTGCTGTGCCCGCGCAGTCTCTACTGTGCTCAGAGGCTCATGTTGCGCAGCCGCCATCGTGCTGTCCCCAAAGCTCAGGCAGCTCACCGCATGATCCGCTCCGCCTACAAACGAGTAGCCAGTGCCGCTCGTCGCGCCCAGCTCGCTCAAAACCTCCGGTGCCGGAGTAGCCACACCCTGCACCACGCCCGCCGTATCCACGCCGCCCGCAAAGAACAACCCCACCGGCTCCGCATTTGTCGCATCCACAACCAGCGCGCCCGAGTCGCCCGCATCACTGAAGCGATCTCCACTGACTGCCATCTGATGCGTAAACACCTTCGTCAGATAATGCCGCGTCTCCGCACAATCCTCGAAGTAGTCCACGGCCACATCCAGATCTACTGCCGACACTGCTCCGCAAGTCAGTCCAGTCGTGCGCCCGCTCTTTGCCACCTGCATCGAAAGCCGTGCCGTCTCTCCCTTGCCGTTCGTAGAAGAAACACCCGGCGGCGCACTCATCAGCGTCCCATCCGCCTTCCGCGCGCCAAGTTCCAGAATCGCACCCGCGCCATCCACCACCCGCGGCGAGCTTACCTGTGCAATTGCCGCATCCGCATTCGTCTGTGCACTCTTCAACGGCAACCAGCTTGAAAGCGTCGCCACCGGAGTAGTCCCCGGCCCATCGCCATTCGGCGTGCAGTTGTTATCAATCAACCCAGGCTGCACAATCGCATCACCCGCCGCCGCATGGTCACTCCGCGCCAGCACGTGATTATTGCTCAGCAAATATCGTTTGCCATTCGCATCCTCAACCAGCGCGCCCAGCGTGCCTCCGCAGCAATCCGCAACCGAGTTCCCATTCGCATCCAGGTCGCCATTGTTCCCGCCGGAAGCTCCCAGCGCCATCGGCATATTCAGCGCCTCGCGGTGCGCCACAGGATTGCTCGCCACGCCCGCCGGATTCAGCAGAATCGCCATCTCTGTGCTTGCCTTGCCTGCATGCGCCACCACGTAGCTTACCGCCGGAGCATCAATCACCGCCGGCGCAGCATACGTCACTGTGCACGTCGTAAATGCCGCCTGTGTACGCTCGCAATCCACCGGGCTCAGCGTGCCCATGCCACCAGCCGCGCCACTCGCGCTCCCGGCCAGTGCAAAACGAATCCCAGAATTTCCACCTGCCACGGAAAGCCTGCCCGTCAGCGTAATCGTGCCGCCCGGCCCCAGTGTCACATTCTCCGGCGTCAACGGCTCCAGGAACCCCGGCGTCACAGTAATCGTCGTCGAGGCCGTAACAGAAGGGCTTTCCACCATCCGTGCCGTCACCGTCACTTCCGCGCGATCCGCTGTTAAAAATCCCGGCGGCGTATACCGCCCCTCCGCATCAATGTTTCCCGCTCCGGCCTTCGCATCGCCGCCCGCAACCGTCCACATCACCTTCGCCGGCGAGCCATCTTCCGTAGCCGCAGAAAAGCGATACACCGCACTGCCGCGTCCATCCGTCGCGTTGCAACCCGTGCAATTGGTATCGATACTCGCATCTCCACCCGCAAGCGAAAGCGAAGCACTCGTCGGCTGCATCGTGCGCGTGGTGCCCGCGCCACACCCGGCCATCGCCACGACCGCGCAAAGCAGCAGCCACGCACCGCCGCCCCGCAGGTGCACAGTGCGCGCGGGCAAGGGAATCGATAACGATGCGGAAGAGGCCATACTTTCGTTCGACGAGAGGCTATCTCTAATTCTCTATGCGGGCACACACCCGCACCAGCATTTTTAGCGTAATTTCACGCCATCTATTAGTGTAATTCGCCTTTTCTCCGCCGCAAATAAGAGTTAAGGGCTGGGTAGATTGGGTAAGACGGGAGAGGTAGGGCCTGATCTGGTAGGCCGGGGTTTATCCCCGGCAAATTAGGTCCGCCAAATGAATTGGGTATTCAGGCCCTGAGGTATGCTTTTCAAGCTGCCACCGAAGTTACACCGCACTCGCCGTCACTTCCACCGTCTTCACAATCTTCCCAACCCGCCGATACGACTCCAGCCGATCCTCATGTGTATACGTATCGGTAACCACAATCACCTCATTCGCCCCCGTAGCCGCAACCAGCTTCTCCAGCCCGGCCTTCACCGTAGCGTCAGATCCAACAATGGCCGCGCCCAGCTTGTTCTCCACAGCCGCCTTCTCCAGCGCATTCCACATCCCATCCATCGAATCCACAGGAGGCAGCAGCTCCACCGGCTGATTCCGAATCAGCCGCAAAAAACGCTGCTGCGGAGTAGTAAACAGCCTCCGCGCCTCCGCATCCGTCTCCGCCGCAATCACCTGCACGCCCACCATCATGTAAGGCGCAGCCAGCACCTCGCTCGGCTTAAACTGCCGCTGATACAGCTCCGCCGCCGCATACAGATATTCCGGCGCAAAGTGCGACGCAAACGCAAACGGCAGGCCCAACCTTGCCGCCAACTCTGCGCTGAACAAGCTTGACCCCAGCAGCGTAATCGGCACATTACTGTTCTGCCCTGGAAAAGCCTTCACCATCTGCCCCGGCCGCTCCGGACCAAGATAAACGCGCAATTCCGCCAGCAGCTCCGGAAAATCATCGCCAGTCTGCGTCAAGCTTCGCCGCAGCGCCCGCATTGTCTGGTAGTCACTCCCCGGCGCGCGCCCCAACCCCAAATCAATCCGCCCCGGATACAGAGCCTCCAGCGTTCCAAACTGTTCCGCCACCACCAGTGGCGCATGATTCGGCAGCATCACGCCGCCGCTTCCCACGCGAATCGTCTTCGTCGCCCCCGCCACGTGCCCAATCAGCACAGATGTAGCCGAGCAGGCCAGCCCGCCAATTGCATGATGCTCCGCCAGCCAGAAGCGCTTATATCCCCACTCCTCCGCATGCCGCGCCAGGTCCACGCTGCGTGTAATCGCCACACCCGGATCCTCGCCGGTCTTCATCGCCACAAGGTCCAGAACAGAAACAGTCAAGCCATTCGTATTGTTGGTCGCACTATTCGCCATATTCATTCGATTCACTCGCCAGCCACTCCGATTCGAGCCAACTCCCAACTTGAGCTTGGAGTTAACTCAAGGCGTATCCTCATTCCAAGGTTCGAATGACTCGTCTCATCCCAGTCCAGGGCGACATCACCACTTTCCAGGTCGATGCCATCGTCAACGCCGCCAATGAAACTCTTCTCGGCGGCGGAGGCGTAGACGGCGCCATCCACCGCGCAGCCGGGCCTGAGCTCCTCGAAGCCTGCCGCAAGCTCCACGGCTGCCCCACCGGATACGCCAAACTCACCCCCGGCTTTCGCCTCCCGGCAAAATGGGTCTTCCACGCAGTAGGCCCTGTCTGGCAAGGTGGCACACATAATGAAGACGAACTCCTCGCCGGCTGCTACCGCCGCTGCCTTGAGCTAGCTGTTGAAGTGAATGCAAAATCGCTGGCATTTCCCGCCATCAGCACCGGGGTTTATCACTTCCCACACGAACGCGCCGCCAACATCGCCATCGCAACCGTGCAATCTCACATCAAAGCAAGCGGTGTAGAAGAACTCTACTTCGTCTCCTTCAATAACGAAACGCAACGCATCTACGAACAGCTGCTTGCCAACGCAAAGCAATCCTGAGTCTCTTTATTTTTTCAAGGAGCATCAATGGAATACATCAACCTCGGCAAAACCGGCCTCAAAGTCTCCCGCATCTGTCTCGGCTGCATGAGCTACGGAACGCCCACCACGGAACCCAAACCTGGCCGCCACGCCTGGGTGCTTAAGGAAGCCGAGAGCCAGTCCTTCCTCAAACAGGCCCTCGATCTAGGCATCAACTTCTTCGACACCGCCAACGTCTACTCCAGCGGCGACAGCGAAGTCATCCTCGGCAACTACCTCAAGGCTAACGTCCGCCGCGAGTCCGTCGTCATCGCCACCAAGGTCCACGGCCTCATGCGCGACGAGCCCAACGGCAAGGGCCTCTCACGCAAAGCCATCCTCTTCGAGCTCGACCAGAGCCTCCAGCGCCTCAAGACCGACTACATCGACCTCTACCAGATTCACCGCTGGGATTACGAAGTTCCTATCGAAGAAACTCTCGAAGCCTTGCACGACGCCGTCAAGGCAGGCAAGGTCCGTTACATCGGTGCGTCCTCCATGTATGCCTGGCAGTTCGCCAAGTCTCTCTACCTGGCCGACCTGCGCAACTGGACCCGCTTCGTTTCCATGCAGAACCACTACAACCTGCTCTATCGCGAAGAAGAGCGTGAAATGACCGGCCTCTGTGCCGATCAGGGCATTGGCATTATCCCGTGGAGCCCGCTCGCCCGCGGCCGTCTCGCCCGTCCATGGAACTCCGAAAACACCAAGCGCTTCGAAACCGACAGATTCGGCACCTCGATGTACTCCGTCACCGAAGCGAATGATGAAAAGGTAGTCAACCGCCTCACGGAAGTAGCCTCCAAACGCGGAGTCCCGCAAGCACAAGTCGCACTGGCATGGCTGTTAGCCAAGCCAGCAGTTACATCCCCCATCGTAGGCGCCACCAAGCCGCACCATCTGGAAGACGCCGCTGCCGCAGTCACGCTGAAACTAACTCCAGAAGAAATCAAATCACTGGAAGAGCTCTACGCCCCGCACCCGGTCCTCGGCTTCAGCTGAGAACCAGCCACGCAGTGCAGTTAGTTCCACACAACAACTTTCCGTGCCCCATCCTTGCGCCTCTTTTCTGGCGCAAGGGTGGGACAGCGCTTCAGCTAACTCTCCCACTTTTCGCTCTTCCATAAAATCAAGCGTTGTCATCCTGAACGAAGCGCTTTTCAGCGGAGTGAAGGATCTGCGGTTGCTTTTGCAGTTGTAGTTGTTTTTGCAGTTGTCTTTGCTTTCGCAATTATGGCGCGGATGCACAATTGCTGCCGAATCGGTAGGCCGGGGATTGATCCCCGGCAATCAAAGGCCAACAAAAGCACTGGGCTTTAGCCCCCGAGGTTTTGCTTTTCGCTTCAAATTGCTGCTTTGCGCGTCAGCGCCATAATGCCCGTTGCTTTTATTAGTCCCTTAGCCTTTGCCTCTAAGCCACCGTCATAACCAGCTTCCCAAAGTGTCCACCGCTCTCCATCCGCGCCAGCACCTCCCGCGCATGCGTCCACGGAAAATCCTCACCTACCGGCCGCAACCCGGCCAGCGAAATCGCCTGATTCATCTCCACAAAATCCTGCCGCGAGCCAACATAAATCCCCTTGAGCACTGCTTGCTTATGCAGAATCGCCGGAATCGAAATCGGCTCCGCCGGAGTCACCCCGGTCAGCACACCCACCTGCGCAATCGTGCCGCCCATCCGCACCGCCCGCAGTGACCGTGGCAGCGTTCCAACACCGCCCACTTCCACAACCAGGTCCACGCCGCCGCCGCTCTCCTCCACCGCCCAGCGATCCCACTCCGGCGTCGTCGAGTAATTCACCCCGCCATCTAGTCCCAACTCGCGCACGCGCTCCAGCTTTTCATCGCTGCCGGAAATCCCCAGCACCCGAGCCCCCATCAGCCGTGCAAACTGCAAAGCAAACAACGCAACCCCACCCGTTCCCTGGATCAGCACCGTGTTCCCCGGCTTCACATCGCCAGCCTTCAGCGCATTCCATGCCGTAACCGCCGCACAGGGTAGCGTAGCCGCCTCCTGGTAGCTCAAATGTTCCGGAACCGCCACCAGTCCCTGGGCACCCAGCACCACAAACTCGGCCAGCACGCCGTCAATGTCCCCACCCAGCGCGCCCTTCACCTTCTCCGGCGTCGGAGGCCCATCCAGCCAGTTCTGCATAAAAATTCCAGCCACGCGGTCACCAGCCTTCCACTGCGTCACGCCTTCGCCAACCGAAACCACCTCGCCTGCGCCATCTGAGCAGGGAATCCGCGGCAATTTCAGCTTGGGATTGTAGATCCCCTTTACCATCATTAAATCGCGGAAATTAAACGAGATAGCATGAATCTTGACCAGCACCTGCCCCGGCCCTGGCTTCGGCTCAGGCCGCTCCACAAACTCCAGCTTTTCAACGCCAAATGAACCAATCTGCCAGACCCGCATCTGCTCTCCTCAGTATGAAAAACCCATAAGGACCGTTAATTTTGGACCTCAAGATTGCCTCGAAAGTAGTGAAAACCGGCTCAAAGGCCCGTAGAATGAAGATATGGCCCGTGGCTGGGAAAGTAAATCCGTGGAGGAGCAGATGGCAAGCATGTCGCAGACTGTGCCAATGGTGGCAAGCGGTTTCGTAAGCGAGGAAGTAAAGCGCGCAGCCGAAGCCGAGCGCACCCGCAAGGCTCGTCAGATTCAAGCGCTCACCCTGCAAAAGGAAAACATCCTTTCGCAGCGAACTTCGAACCCCGCGCGCCGGCAGGCGCTCGAAGCCGCTCTGGCCCAGATCGAGGCCGAGCTGGCAAAGTTGAACTAGCCCGCCTTTGGCGGGTTTTTTATTGCCCGCGCCCAGGCACTGACTCCTGGGTGCCCCACGTCCGTGTTTTCGGACGTGGGATAACCATTTCCTCTAACTAGCTAACTCTTCCGATCCAATAAAAACGCATTCGCCTGCTGCACCGGCGTCAGCACCACGTCTGCAATATTCACGTGCTTAGGCCGTGTAGCTGCCCACAGAATCACGTCGGCAACATCCTCCGGCGTAAGCGCCTCCACACCTTTGTAGACATTCGCCGCGCGCTCCTCATCCCCGTGAAACCGCACCAGGCTGAAGTCCGTCTTCACCATGCCGGGGTCAACGCTCGTCACACGAACCGGTGTCCCCAGCACATCCTGCCGCAGCCCGTCATTAATCGCCAGCTCCGCCGCCTTCGTCGCGCAATAGACAGCTCCGCCGGGATACGTCAGATGCCCCGCCGTAGACCCAAGATTAATCACATGCCCGCTGCCGCGCTCCACCATGCCCGGAACCACCGCCCGCGTTACATGCAGCAGCCCCTTCACATTCGTGTCGATCATCTCGTTCCAGTCAGAAACCTTGCCGAGATAGACCTTCTCGAGCCCGCGGCTCAACCCTGCATTGTTGACCAGAACCTCAATCGCCTTCCACTCGGCAGGAAGCCCAGCCACCGCAGTCTCCACCGCGTTGTAATCCCGCACATCCAGCGCAATCGCATGCACAGCCGCTGCGCCGCGCTTGAGTGCCTCATCCGCCACATCGGCCAGCCTCTCCACACGCCGCGCCGCAAGCAGCAGCTTCGCACCCTCACCTGCAAACCCCAACGCCGTAGCCGCGCCAATCCCCGCACTGGCCCCCGTAACAAAAACAACCTTCCCTTTAAGGCTCATGCCCCCATCCTATCCAATATCCTCCGGATACTGATTCATCCCCCGTCCTTCGTCCCTAGTCCCTGCTTCTCTTCTGCGCCATCCGATACTGCCCCACCGCCCAGTCCTCAGCCCCCATCCCCTCGGCAATGGCCTCATCAAACACCCGCGCCATATCATCAGCCAAACTCAACTTCACACCATGCTCCTTCGCTGCCGCCCTGAACATCCCCAAATCCTTCTTCCCCAGCTCAATCGAAGCCCCCGCATGTTCCGGCGGATTCAACATCACTCCCGCATACGCCGCATAAAACGGTGATTGAAACAACGCCGAGTTCACCGCCTCAAAAAACGTCCCCGGAGCAATCCCCTGTGACTCCGCAAAGACAAATCCTTCACCCAGCGAGTGAATCATTGCGGAGATCAAAAAATTCCCGCCCAGCTTCACCGCATGCGCCTGCGCGGGCTCCGTTCCCACAACAGTAAATCCGCGCGAAAGCGGCCCAATTACAAACTTCGCATGCTCCACGGCATCCTCTGCGCCGGCCAGCACAATCCAGAGCTTCCCCGCCTCTGCCACATTTGGCCGCCCAAACACCGGCGAAGCAACAAACGCAATTCCCCGCTTCTTATGCTCTGCCGTCAGCCGTTCTGAAAGCGCAACGCTGATCGTGCTCATCGAGAGATGCACCGCCCCTTGCTCCACAGCCTCCAGCAAGCCTGAATCCCCAAACAGAACATCCTCATGTGCCGCATCATCAAACAGCATCGTAATCACAATCTCATTTCCACGCGCAGCCTCCGCCGGAGTCGCCGCCAGCTTCGCCCCAGCCGCAACCAGCGGCTTGCAGCGCGACTCCGTACGGTTCCACACCGTTAGCTTGTGTCCCGCGTCCATCAGTCGCTTCGCCATCACGGCGCCCATATTGCCCAGCCCAAGAAATCCAATCTTCATACTCAAAACCCTTCTCGAAGATCCTTCAATAACGAAAATCCACGCTCATTAAAAATGGATGAGTTGTACGCGCAAATGAACCAAATAAAAACAGAAGACTATCAATAGAAATTTCGTGTCTTTAAGTGTGATACCACTTGAGCATGAACATTCTTCGCGTGATTCTCCTTGCAGTAATTCAAGGCCTCGCCGAACTGTTGCCCGTCTCCAGTTCTGCTCATGTTGTGGTCGCGGAAAAGCTGATGGGGCTCGATCCTTCCGCGCCGCAAATGACCTTGCTCCTAGTAATGCTGCATACCGGAACCATGTTTGCCGTCATCGTCTACTTTTGGAAGACGTGGAAGCAGGTTTATTTTTCAAGCGCAGCGGCATTCAAGCGCTTTGCTGTTCTGCTCATCTGGGCCACCGTGCTCACAGGCACCGTCGGCGAAATAATCAAGAAGATGATCGAGAAAACCTTATTCCGCGGCGCAGAAAAAGCCGAGCTCGAACAGCTTTTCAGCCATCTGGAGCTGATCGCTCCCGCACTCGCAGCCGCAGGCATTCTCATCCTGATCGCAGGCCTCATGGAGCGCCGCATCAAAAAAGCCGGCTACACTCGTCTCGCCAATGAGGAAGACACATTAACGCTGAAACAGGCCTCGTGGATGGGCGCCATCCAGGGGCTCGCCTTGCCCTTTCGCGGCTTCTCCCGCTCCGGTTCCACAATCTCTACTGGCATGCTGACCGGAGCATCCAAAGAGCCTGCCGAGCGTTTCAGCTTTGCATTAGCCGTTGTGCTCACGCCTCCGGTAATCGCGATAGAGCTGCTTCGACTGCTGAAGGCGGTTCATGAATCCGCAACCACAGGCACCCCCATTGATCTGCATGCATCGCTGTTGACAAGCCTGCTGGGCGCAGTCTTTTCCTTCCTCGCAGGCTTAGTCGCGCTTAAGTGGCTGAGCCGCTGGCTCGAGTCAGGCCGCTGGTATTTATTCGGAATCTATTGCCTGGCGGCATCCGCAGTTGTCTTCTATCTGCACGCACGCGGCCTTTAAGCCATAAACACAAACCTGCAAGCCCGCACCAAAGACAAACGGGGCAATCGAGCCTACGCTCAACCACCCCGTTTCGTTCTCCCAAAGCCCAGCTAAAAAGCTAAGAGATGGAAGCTGTTTAGTCGGCCGTAGCGCTCACCTCATGCAGCCATCCCGGAGCCTTCAGCAACTCGCGCGGCCTCGAACCATCCGCCGGTCCCACCAGCCCATCGCGCTCCATCAGGTCAATCAAGTGAGCCGCGCGCCCATACCCAATGCGAAGCCGCCGCTGCAGCAGGGAAGTCGAAGCCTTCCCAAACTCAAACACCAGCCGCACCGCATCATCAAACATCGGATCGTTCTCTTCCTCGCCATCCGAGCCGCCCTCCATCGCCACGCGCTCATCCTTCGGCGACTCAAGGAAGCCCTCGGCATATTCCGCCGTGCCTTGTTCCTTCCAGAAGTTCACAACCGCCGCAGTCTCCTTCTCACTTACATAAGGAGCATGCAACCGCATCAACCGACTCGTCCCCGGCGGCAGAAACAACATGTCACCGCGCCCCAGCAGCGCCTCTGCGCCGTTGGTATCGATAATCGTGCGCGAGTCCACCTTCGTCGAAAGCCGGAAGCTGATACGTGTAGGCACATTCGCCTTAATCAAGCCAGTGATAACGTCCACGGAAGGCCGCTGCGTAGCCAGCACTAGGTGAATGCCCACCGCGCGCGCCATCTGCGCCAGCCTTGTAATCGACTCTTCCACGTTGGCCCGGTCCAGCATCATCAGGTCGGCCAGTTCGTCAATCACAATCACAATGTAAGGCAGCGGACCCTCATCCTCGCCGTTCTCATCTTCAAACAGCGAAGGTGTCGAGCCCTCTTCATACAGCTTGTTGTACTGGTCAATGTTGCGAACCGAACGTGAAGCCAGCAGCTTCAACCGCCGCTCCATCTCCCTCACCGCATTGCGTAGCGCATTCGCCGCCAGCTTCGGCTCCGTGATGATCGGCGTAAACAAGTGCGGCACGCCCTCATACATGCCCAGTTCCACGCGCTTCGGATCCACCAGAATCAGTCTCACCTGCTGCGGCGTAGTCCGGAAGAGCAGACTCATAATCATCGCGTTAATCGCGACCGACTTACCCGAACCCGTCGAACCTGCAATCAGCACATGCGGCATCGAAGCAAGATCAGCCGTAACAATCCGCCCATTGATATCCTTGCCCATCGCCAGCGTCAACCTACTCTTGGCCTTCGCAAACGTCTCCGACTCCAGCACATCACGCAGATGAATCGTCTCGCGCTCATGGTTCGGCACCTGGATGCCAACCGTGCTCTTGCCCGCCATGCGTTCAATCAGAATCGATTCCGCCCGCATTGCCAGGCACAAATCATCGGCAAGCCCCGTCACGCGGCTGTACTTCACGCCCGCCTCAGGCTTGAACTCGTAAGTCGTCACCATCGGCCCCGGATTAATCTGCACTACCTGCCCGCGAACATCAAACTCTGCGCACTTCTCCACCAGGATCTGCGCCTCTTCGCGCAGCTCGCCTTCACGCACAACCTGCGGTCCGCTGCCGGTATTCAACAGCGTGCTCGGCGGCAGCTTGAACCCACTCACCTTCGTCTGCTTCACCACGTGCGTGCGCTCATCCAGATCGGCACGCTCGTTGATTTCAAGCGTCTGTGCCACAGGCTCCGTCTTCGGCTGCGGTGCAATCGGCTGTGGCGGCCGAATTGCCTGCACAGGAGCAGCCGCATGCATCGCCGCCTCTTCCACAAACCGCTGCGCCACCGGGATATCCTGCATCGGTTCCGCAACAGGCCGCGGCTCTGGCTGCGAGACGGATTGCGGAGCCGGAGCATATCTTTGCGCCACAGGAACAGCAGCCGGCTCCGGCTGTCTCGCCCCCTGCGCCTCAGCAAAGGCCGCAGCAGCCGCGGAAACAGGAGCAGCCTCCACGCCGCGCTCCCAGATACTCGCACGCCGTGCAGGTGCAGCAGGTGCCGGGGCCGGAGCAGCATCTGCCTGCATAGCCTCACCCACATGTTGCCGCTGATAAGCCGGAATCTCCTGTACCGGGTCCACTTCACGGTTGCGCCGTCCAAACAGCGCTGCCAGCTTGCTCGGAGCGCGCATCGCCGGTGCCTCTTCCTCGCCATCGGCATTGCCCGTGTAGAACCGCTGCGGAGGCCCCGGATTCTCCTGCTCTTCTTTAAGAGCATTCCGCTCGGCCCGCATCTCGGCCCGCTCCTCGCGCCAGTTGTGCCAGCGGTCGCTGAGCACTTGCATCGCTCCCCAGCGTGCTTCCAGCACTTCCATAATCTCGCGGAAGGAGATTGCCAGCGCAAAGTAAGACCCTGCAACCGCCAGCACACCTGCCACAATCCACGCGCCCTGCACATTCAGCCAGCCCACCAGAACCGGGGCAACAAGCCGTCCCACCACGCCTTCCACGGGAATCGCGTGCATCCAGCGCCAGTGCCACGGCATCAGGCCAAAGACCGTCGGCAGAAAGACGACAGCAAAGACGCAACCCAGTGCCCGCAGCCAGACCGCGCCCGACCACCGTGAGCGCATCCAGCCCCACGCCACCGTCCCCATCCATATGGGAATAAAGAATGCAGTAAATCCAAGCACCTGCAAAAACAGGTCGCTCATCGACGCGCCAAACGGCCCCACCCAGTTCTTCACCAGCGCGCGTGCGCCAAGGTCAACGGAAGTATTGAGCGAAGGATCAGCCGTGTGATATGTAGCCAGCGCAAGGAGAAGGAGAATCGCGGCAAGCGCCAGCACAATCCCCAGGAACATATTCACCGGGCGGCTGCGCGTAGGCGCAAGGGCAATCTGGATAGGCTTAATCATTGAGGGACCGTCTCCACCTCCGGTACGCTCGCCGCAAACCTAGTTGTTGCGCATCGAGCACCAGGAGCGTAGGCGAGAATCCCAGAGCAAATTTGATTATCGACGGTAGGGAAAGCGAATCGGGGGCAAAACCGCGCAGGGGGAATCACGCTGTCCACCCCCGGCGAAACTCCGAGTTCTACCCATCGCTCCTTACAAACCATTTGCAGAATTCGACTTAACTTTTCTGTCTTTTTGTTTCGTTATCTCTTGATGTGTCCAAAGTTCCGCCACCGCTGCCGCTTACACTAGAAAACGAGTGCAAGGATCTTCACGTCAGGATTGAGCAATGAAAGCGTTAGTCAAAAGCAAGGCAGAAAAGGGCCTGTGGCTCGAAGAGATTCCCGAACCCGTCATCGGCATTAATGATGTGCTGATCCGCGTCCTTTACACCGGCATCTGCGGTACTGACGTGCATATCTACCAGTGGGATGAGTGGGCGCAAAAGACCATCCCCGTGCCTATGGCCATCGGCCATGAATTTGTCGGGAAAATCGTTGCCGTCGGTTCTAACGTCAATGACTTCTTCCCCGGCGACATTGTCAGCGGCGAAGGCCACGTCGTCTGCGGACGTTGTCGCAACTGCCTCGCCGGCCGCCGCCATCTCTGCGCCGCTACCCAGGGCGTTGGCGTCAACCGCCCAGGAGCCTTCGCCGAGTTCATCTCCCTGCCCATGACCAATGTTTGGCGCCACCACGCCAGCATCAACCAGGAAGTCGCCGCCATCTTCGACCCCTTCGGCAACGCCGTTCACACCGCGCTCTCGTTTCCTGTGCTCGGAGAAGACGTGCTTATCACCGGCGCGGGCCCCATCGGCATCATGGCCATCCCGGTCGTCCGCCATGCCGGCGCGCGTCACATTGTCATTACAGACTTGAATCCGTACCGTCTCGATCTTGCCCGCAAAATGGGCGCAACCCTCGCCATCAACCCATCGGAGACCCCGCTGCCTGAAGTGCAAAAGCAGCTTGGCATGACCGAGGGCTTCGACGTTGGCCTCGAAATGTCCGGCAACTCCCAGGCCCTGCGCGACATGATCGCCAACATGAGCCACGGCGGCAAAATCGCCATCCTCGGCATCCCGGCCAAAGAACTGCCTCTCGATCTTCGCCAGATCATCTTCAACATGCTCACCATCAAAGGCATCTACGGACGCGAAATGTACGAAACCTGGTACAAGATGTCCGTGATGCTTGAGTCCGGCGTAGACATCGCGCCCGTCATTACGCACCGCTTCGCCTATCACGACTTCCAGGAGGGCTTCGATGCCATGATCTCCGGCCAGACCGGCAAAGTCGTCCTCGACTGGACCTCGTTAGCCTAACGTCCGACGCATTTCGCCTGTTCCACCACAAATGCTGGGTGCCCCAGGTCCCTGTTTGGGACCTGGGATACCACCTCAGCCAGTCCTGAGTTTTGAAAGGCTACGACTTCAATCGTGCCGCACGAGCGCAATAAAATGAGGGGGCTTCAGCCCCTGAGGGAAGGTTTCCCATGTACGGCTCATTCCAATCCCATCTTCAGAACAAAATCGCCGAAATCCAATCCGCCGGCCTCTACAAGCATGAGCGCATCCTCACCGGCCCCCAACAGGCCCAGGTCTCCACCGGCGGCGAACCCGTCCTGAATCTCTGCGCCAACAACTACCTCGGCCTCGCCAACCATCCGGCGATCATCGAAGCCGCGCAGCAGTCGCTCGACGAGTGGGGCTACGGCCTCGCCAGTGTCCGCTTCATCTGCGGCACGCAGGCACCCCATAAGCAGCTCGAAGCCCGCATCAGCGCCTTCCTCGGCACCGAGGACACCATCCTTTACAGTTCGTGCTTCGACGCGAACGGTGGCCTCTTCGAAACCCTCCTCGAAGCCGAAGACGCCATCATCTCCGACGAGCTGAACCACGCCTCGATCATCGACGGCATCCGCCTATGCAAAGCGCAAAGATTCCGCTACCGCAACGGGGACATGGACGACCTCGAATCGAAGCTCAAGGAAGCCTCCGGCGCGCGCCATCGCCTCATCGCCACCGACGGCGTCTTCTCCATGGACGGCTACTTCGCCAAACTCGACAAAATCTGCGACCTCGCCGATAAGTACAACGCTCTCGTCATGGTCGATGACTCCCATGCCGTAGGCTTCATCGGCGAGCACGGCCACGGAACGCTGGAGTTGTGCGGCGTCGAAGGCCGCGTCGATATCATCACCGGCACGCTTGGCAAGGCCCTGGGCGGAGCCAGCGGCGGTTACACCAGCGGCCGCAAAGAGATCATCGAGCTGCTCCGCCAGCGTTCGCGTCCATATCTGTTTTCCAACTCCGTCGCCCCGCCCATCGTCGGCGCATCGCTCAAAGTCCTCGACCTGCTTTCGGAATCCGGCGACTTGCGCAAACGCTTGGTAGAAAACACGCGCTTCTTCCGCGACGAAATGACCAGAACGGGCTTTAACATCCTGCCCGGTTCGCACCCCATCGTCCCCGTCATGTTCGGTGATGCAGTAGTCGCCGCCCGCATGGCAGAAGCCCTGCTAGCCAAGGGCGTCTACGTCATCCCCTTCTCATATCCCGTAGTTCCGCAGGGCAAAGCGCGCATCCGCACGCAGATCTCCGCCGCCCACACACGAGGGGATCTCGAATTCGCACTCGCCAAATTCGCCGAAGCCAAATCCGAACTCGGCCTCTGACAGAGGGAGCAGGGGCCTTCAGGCCCTGACTCTCCCAAAAGTATTTCCCAAAACTGTGAAAATCCCCCGCATAGAATTACGCCTATTTGTGGCATGCGGACGAATGAGCACGCAGGAAAGCGGCCCGATCCCACACAGGGATCGGGCCGCTTTGATTTCACCTAGGTCTCAGAAAAATAGTTACTTCAGACACAGGATATTCAGGGGACAAAGCATCCCCTATCCCCCAGATTCTGTAAGCCATCCCTGCTTACTGTCCGATCAACTTCGCGCCCCAGATCAGCAGTGCTCCACCAGCAAGGATGCGGTAAATAGCAAACACCGTAAACCCATGCTTCCGAACCCAGGCCAGGAACCACTCCACTACGCCAAAGGCCACAATGAACGAAACCACAAAGCCGATAATCAGCACAATCCAGCGCTCAGTATTCATCACTACATGCGCCGGAGCCGTCCCGGCTAGTTGCGCCGCCCGGCTCGGGTGAATCTCCTTCAGCAGGTCATACCCCGTAGCCGCCAGCATCGTCGGAATCGAAAGCAGGAAGCTGAACTCCAGCGCCACCGGACGGCTCAGGCCCGCAATCTGCCCGGCAGCAATCGTGGACATCGACCGCGAAGTCCCCGGAAAGATCGCCGAAAGCGACTGGCACAACCCAATCCAGATCGCATGCAGAACGTTCATATCCTCCACGTGCTCCGTCGAAGGATCCTGCCGCGATGCCCACGCATCCACTGCCCACATAATCACGCCGCCAATCACCAGCGCCCAGGCAATCGCCGACAGGCTGCCCAGGTGCTTATCGCTCCACTTCTTCAGCGCCAGTGCAGGAATCGTAGTGCAAACAAATGCAAGAATCGTCAGCCCAATCGGGTGCGTCAGGAGGTTCTTATCCCCGCGCTCTCCCTTCGGAAACGTCCGGAAGAAATCCAGGATCCGCGAAAGATAAAGCAGAACCAGCGCAAAAATCGCACCCGCCTGGATCACGATCGTGTACATCGACCAATACGCATCATCGAGCGGAATCTTCATCAGCGCTTCGCCAATGCGCAGGTGGGCCGTGGAGCTGACAGGGAGAAATTCAGTCAGGCCCTCAACAATGCCGAGAATGACGGACTGTATATAAGGGTTCAAGCAACCTCCAGAGGATGCGAAAAAATCAGAATTTCACGAAACAAGCGACTGGCGGCATCCTTCCAGGCGCGTTTTTCTAGGATGTATCTCGATAATAAAGGCGCAGCTTCAACGAATTGTGAAGGATTCACAACGTGGAATATCCAGTTGCACATCGTGGTTTTACTGTCGGTCAATTCCGTAAACGGGAATGCCTTGCTCCAGGCGGTAGGCAATCGCTGCGGCTCGCGCTGTGTAATCCGACTGCGGAAACTTATCTTTCATCTTCGCCGCCAGCTCCTTCGCATGCCCCTTCGCCGCATTCGACTTGTTGTCATTTCCATCCGCCGAGAACATATCCGCCAGCACCGCCTGCCGATAAGTCGCTTCATAGAGCGCCTCCGCCGTCCGCGGTCCGTCCGGATGTTCGTCAGCATATTTCTCGTAAATCTCCGACTCCTTCGCCGGGCATTTCTCCTGCCCCTGCCAGTCGCCGCAGAGCTTGTTATCAATCATGTCAAAGGCCGCAAAATCCGCCTGCCGCGTGTGCGGATAGAGCTTGAGGACCTTCTTCATCTCATCCTCGTCCATCTGCTCGCGCATGTAAGGATCGCGTTCCTTCGCCGAAGGCCGCGAGGCCGCATCAGCCTTCTGAATCTGCCAGAGAATATCCGCCGCTCGCCACGCTGCTTCCGCCGCCAGCGGAGAGTTGGGGAACATCTCCACAAGCCGCCGGTAAAGCAGCCGCGCAGATTTCGCCGCATTCGCCGGCCCGCGCGGATCGCTCGCAAGCGCTTCTTCATTCGCCGCCTCGCCCATCAGCACCTGGTCGGCATTCGGCGTGCTCTCTACCACTACGCCTTTAGCCTCCAGCCATCCGGAGATCGGTGGCGGCGTCGAATCCTCACTGCCAATCAACGGCGTATCCGGCCCTTCGTGCTCCTGCATCACGTCCGTATTCGCATAAACACGCATCCACGGCCCGTTCTTTTCGGCGACAACCATCTCGCGCCCAATCTGCACCTTCGCAACCTTCTGCGAACTCGTATCCGGCGCCACGTAGAGCCACGTAATCCGTAGCACCGTGGCGCGCGGCCCAGCCATCGGCTTCTGAATGTTGTCAGTCTTTTTCTTCTTGTCCTGCGCTTTGGCAGGCAAGGCAATGGAAAAGAGAAGTCCGAGCACGCAAACGGAGAGGAAGAGTGGGCAGCGTTTCATCACTCGAATCATAGTTCAAACGACGTCAGGAAGTTGTTTCCGTAAGCACTTCAGCCAGCAACTTCGGGTCCACGTTCCCGCCGCTGACCACCGCCACAGCCTTGCGATACGCCGGCAACTCCTCCGAGTGAAACAGCAGCGCCGCTGTCGTAACCGCCCCGCTGGGCTCCGGCACAAGCCGCGTCGCAGCCACAATCGCCCGCATCGCCGCGCGAATCTCCGTCTCGGTAACGGTGACAATGTTGTCCACATAAGCTTGGATATGCGCAAAGTTTCGCACACCCACACTCTGTGTACGCAGCCCATCGGCAATCGTACGGCTGGTCATCTCTGCCGGCCACGTAGCAATTTTCCCCGAACGGAAACTTTCCGTAGCGTCAGCCGCCAACTCCGGCTCCACGCCAATCACTTTGGCGTGTGGATTCGTCAGTTTCACCGCCGCAGCCACGCCGCTCAGCAGACCGCCGCCACTCACAGGAGCCAGCACCAGGTCCACATCCGGCAACGCTTCCGCAATCTCCAGCCCGCACGTAGCCTGCCCCGCAATAATCGCCGGATCATCATACGGCGGCACAACCACGTAGCCATGCTCGCGGACAAGCTCTTCCGCCTTAGCCAGCCGCTCGCTGGAAGCCACACCAACATCCACAACCTCGGCCCCAAGCGCAATCGTGGCAGCCCTTTTGATCGCCGGCGCATTCGACGGCATCACAATCACAGCCTTAGCACCAACAGCCCGCGCCGCATAAGCCACGCCCTGCGCATGGTTGCCGCTCGAATACGTAATCACGCCGCGCGAAATCTCCTCTGGCGAAAGCTGCAGAATCTTGTTCGACGCCCCGCGCAGCTTAAAGCTGCCAATTGGCTGCAAGCTCTCCGCCTTCAGCCAAACCTCACCGCTCACGCCGCCAAACGGAGCCTTGACCAACGGCGTCTTGACCGCAACATTTGCAATGCGCTCAGCCGCCGCGCGAATCGTTCCCAGATCAACAAGTGTTTCCGTAACTGTGCTCATAACTGGATTCTACGGAAGATATTTTGCCGGAAGAGGCGTCTCCGGTGTCTCAGCCTGCCAAAGAATCGCCTGCACCCTCCACCGCGTCCCGTCATAAACAGCCTGGATGCTGTTGATGCCGCGGGCGAACGGGGTTGGATCGCTCTTCTCATGCCGCGACTCATACGTAGACCAGAGATGAGCAAGGTGGCCATAGCTCTCAATCTTGGTCGAAACGCCCTTCTCAAAGAAGTTGCCTTCGCCGCGCTTGCGAACGGCGGCAATCCAGTCCTCCACGGTCAAGTTGCGCGGTGCAAACCCGCCATCCTGCGCCTTGGCAATCGGCGAGAGCCGCGCATCCGGCAGAAACAGATCACGGAAGCAGGTCCGGTCCTGGCCATAAGGACCGCTGACTGCCGCATAGAGCGCAGTAACCAGATCATCGAGCGTCTTGGTAGAGGGACAGGCAGGCGCAGCGGGAGCCTGTGCATGCGTAGCCGGAGCCAGAACCCCGGCCGCAAGAAGAAAAGTTGCCGCAAGCAATTTCATGCGGCGATTGTACAGGGTCAGATTTCCAGAATCACCGGCATAATCATCGGCCGCCGTCCGGTAGTCTTCTGAATCAGCCGCTTCAAATCGACGCGAACCTTTTCCTTGACCATGCCGTAATCGGACTTCTGCTCAGCGCTCAAACTATCCAGCGTCTTCAGCACCGTCTGCCGAGCCTCTTCCGTAATATCCGCGCCGCCAAAGCCGCGCATTACCACTTCCGGAGCCTGCTCCACAATGCCAGTGCGCTTGTTGATGGCCAGCACCGCCAGCACAATTCCGTCCTCGCTCAAGATGCGGCGATCACGAATAACAAGGTCTTCCACCACATCAATCGACGAACCGGAATCAATCAGCACGCGGCCTGCCGTCACCTTGTCGGTCTTGCGCGCATCATCCTTGCTCAACTCCAGCACATCGCCGTCTTCAATCACAATAGCGTGTTCCACAGCGCCCGTCTCCATCGCAATCTGCGCATGGCGCCGCAGGTAGCGGTAGTCGCCGTGCACAGGGATGAAGAACTTCGGCCTGACGAGGTTGATGAGCAACCGCATCTCTTCCTGGCTGCCGTGACCGCTTACGTGAATCAGCCCATGCGAGCCGTCGTCGTAAATCACATTTGCATCACGGCGGTAGAGATGGTCAATCACCCGGAAGATGCCCTTCTCGTTGCCCGGAATCACGCGCGAGCTGAGAAGCACGGTATCGCCTTTTTCAATGCGGGCGTGCTTGTGGTTGTCCACAGCGGCACGGCTCAGCGCACTCATCGGCTCACCCTGCGTACCGCTGATAAGAATCAGCAGCTGGTCAACGGGATAATCCTTCATCTGCCCCGGATTGATAATCAGCCCGGTCGGCACGTCAATGTAGCCAAGATCCTGCGCAATCTCCGTGCTCTCCACCATCGACCGTCCAATGATGGCAACCTTGCGGTTGTGCGCACGCGCCAGCTCCATCGCTATGCGAATGCGGTATATCGACGACGAGAAGCAGCTGAAGAACAGCTTCTTCTGGGCTCGCGAGAAAATCTCATCCAGCCGCGGACGAACAGCGCGCTCGCTCGGCGTATAACCGGACCGCTCCACATTCGTCGAGTCCTGCAGCAGCGCCAGCACGCCGCGCTTGCCATACTCGGCAAAGGTGTGCAGGTCAAAGGCATTGCCGTCCAGCGGCGAAAGATCAATCTTGAAGTCGCCGGTATGAATCACCACGCCCACCGGCGTTTCAATCGCCAGCGCCACGCAATCCACCAGCGAGTGCGTCACGCGAATCGGCTCAATCGTGAACGGCCCGAGCGAGAACTTCTCCTTCGGCGCAATCTCGATTAGCTCCGTCTCGTCGAGCATGTGATGCTCTTCGAGCTTGCCCTCTACATAGGCCAGCGTGAACTCGGTAGCGTAAACGGGAACCCTTATCTCGCTCAGAATCCACGGCAGTCCGCCGATGTGGTCCTCATGGCCGTGCGTCAGAATGATGCCGCGCACCTTCTGCTTGTTTTCCACCAGGTACGTAATATCCGGCACGACGATATCGACGCCCAGCAGTTCCGATTCGGGGAACATGAGGCCCGCGTCGATTACGAGAATGTCGTCTTCCCATTCGAGCGCCATGCAGTTCATGCCAAACTCGCCAAGGCCCCCGAGGGGTATGATTTTCAGCTTGCTAGTATCCATTTGTCAGATTTGATGCTAACAGGATTGGCCGTCCAGGCAACTGCGCGCTTTGCGCGCCATTCCTGTTGGAAGAGGAAGCATAACCCATTCGTGGTGGTTGGTGCAGGAGCCCGCACTTGTTAAAATCGGCCCGCGATGAAAATCCGGTTTGGTTGGAAGCTTCTCCTTCCTGTGCTGCTGGTGTGTGCGGCGGCGCAAGCGCAGAAACAACCCTGCACAACGGCGGGCACGGATAACGCCTTTCTCGGCATCCAGACAATTCGCCTGTGGGCAGGCGATGCGCCCGAGGCGAAAGGCAAAGCCTGCGAGGATACGCCAACGCTGACAATTCTTTCGCCGCGTCCGGGAACAGCAAACGGCTCGGCGGCGGTGGTGCTGCCCGGCGGCTCGCACATGGCTCTTGCCGCGGATCTTGAAGGCCGCGAAGTTGCCGACTGGTTCAGCGCGCATGGATTTACGGCATTCATCCTTCAATACCGCCTCGGCTCGAATGGCTACATCTTTCCCGTGCCGCTCTATGATGCGCGCCGCGCCATCCAACTCGTCCGCGCCCGCGCTGCGGATTATCACCTTGATCCGCACCGCATCGGCATCATCGGCTTCTCCGCGGGCGGCCACCTCGCCGCACTCGCGGGAACAAAGTTCATTCCCGGCGATGAAAACGCCGCCGACCCGATCGACCGTGTCTCCAGCCGCCCCGATTTTCTCGTTCTCGGTTATCCGTGGATTGACGCCATCTCGCTCGATTACTCGCACCTGAACTACTGCAAGCTGATGAAGGTGGAGTCGCGGTGCGCGGAGCTTGAGAAAGAGTTCAACCCCGTTCATTTCGTGACCAAAGATACTCCGCCGACCTTCTGGTACCACACCTTTGATGACAAGACCGTGCCTGTGGAGCAGGGGCTGCGCTTTTACGAGGCTGAGGTCAAGGCAGACGTTCCCGCCGAAGCGCATATCTTTGCTCACGGCTCGCACGGCTCCGGGCTGGGCAAGGGAATTCCGACGCTCGACCAGTGGCCGCTGCTGCTCGAAAACTGGCTGCGGGCCCAGGGAATGCTTGCCGAGCAGAAACACTAGCCAGGCCGCCTTGCGTCTTTCAAAGCACATTGATCGTCCGTATATCATCCATTCATTCCAAGGCGGGCGCACCACGCCCGCCCTTGTTTCTGTTAGAACTCAGGCATTTCTGGAGGCTTTTGAACGATGAAAGCAGTGCGATGGCTTGGTGTGTGCGGGGCGGGGTTGGCCCTTGTGTTGAGCGGAGCGGCATTTGCGCAGCAACCGAACCCGGAGGCCCGGCAGGGCCGCCAGCAGGGACAGCAGACGGAAGACAATAGCGAGAAGCCGGCGCCGATTCCGCCCGAGAAAACCTCCGTCACCCACCACACAATGACGTTGGGCGGCAAATCGCTCAGCTACACGGCAACCGCCGGAACCCTGCTCATTCGCGACCAGGATGACAAGCCCTACGGCAGCATCTTCTATGTTGCCTACACGCTCGACGGCGCCGAAGCAAAATCCCGGCCCGTAAGCTTCCTCTACAACGGTGGCCCCGGCTCGGCAACGCTCTGGCTGCACATGGGCTCATTCTCCCCGGTACGCATCCAGACCGACAGCCCGAAACCAACTGCCGGCCCTCCATTCAACCTGGTCGAAAACCAGGACTCGTTGCTCGACAAAACCGATCTCGTCTTCATCGACGCACCGCTGACCGGCTATTCCCGCGCCGTAGGCAAGGGCACGGCCAAGGACTTCGCCGGTGTAGACCAGGACCTGCGCGCCTTTGACCGCTTCATCATGCGCTACATCACGGTCAACCAGCGCTGGAACTCGCCGAAGTTCCTCATCGGCGAGAGCTACGGCACCACGCGTTCGGCGGCACTGGCGGACATGCTGGGCAATGACGGCATCCAGCTCAACGGCGTCGTTCTCATCTCGTCCATCCTCAACTACAACATCCGCGCTGCCGGTTACGACATGGTCTACATCGGCAACTTCCCCAGCTACGCAGCGGCTGCCTGGTACTTCAACAAGATCCAGAACAAGCCAAAGAACGTGGCCGATTGGGTACAACAGGCACGCGAGTTCGCCGCCGGCCCCTACGCCAACGCACTCTTTGCCGGGCACAACCTTTCGGATGCCGAGCTGGAATCCATCGCCAGGCAGATCAGCCACTTCACCGGCCTCAGCGAGCAGTACATAAAGGACTCCAACCTGCGCATCAACCCCACGCGCTTCCGCAAAGAGCTGTTGCGCGGCGAACGGGAGACAATGGGCCGCTATGACATGCGCTTTGAGGGCGAAGACGTAGACGCGGCAGGCGAAAACCCCGGCTATGACGCCTCCGATACAGGCATCGGCGGAGCGTTTATTGCGGCGTTGCATGACTACCTGCAGCGCGAGCTGAAATACGACACCACGGACACCTACAAGCCCAGCGCGAACACGATTGGCGAGTGGGACTGGCATCACCGGCCCACCAGCGGCGGCGGCTTTGGCGGAGGCGGCGAGCAGACGCAGCCTTATGTCGCTGCCGATCTTGCCAGCGCCATCCGCAAGAATCCGCACCTGAAAGTCTTCTCAGCCAACGGCTACTTTGATCTGGCGACCCCATTCTTCGCCACCGAGTACGACCTGAATCACATGCAGCTCCCCAACGAGTTGCGCGGAAATGTGCAGTTCGGCTACTACCCCTCAGGCCACATGATTTACCTGAATGTGGAAGCACTGCATAAGCTCCGCGAAGATCTGGAAAGGTTTATCGGTAGCGCGGAGAAGTAGACAGGAAGCCGGGTGCCCCAGGTCCCGATTTCGGGACCTGGGATACCTCAATCGCCAGCTCTCCTACTTCCCGTTCCCCCGATTCAGAAACGATTCATCAAACACTGCCTGCTGGAATTGCCATCCACATCCAAAAATCAAGACGTGGGACACCCGGCAAAAGCAATTGCATCCGCCAGCCGATTGATCTCGTCTTTATGTGAGTAAGCCAGCTTCAGCAAGGATGGCGCGCAAGCGCGCAGCTGCCTGCATGGCAAATGCCGCAAATTAAGAAGCGGGCAATCGGTATGGGGAGTGGAAGGTTTCCCCAAATCGGTTGCCCGCTGGACCCTGAACCGGGTCTAGGTGGTATTTCCAGTGTAGGCCTGTTCTATACAAAAGCAAGGGAAAAGTTCGGTAAATTTAAGCTCCCTGTGATAGGGTCAAAATTCGGGTTTTGGCGGGGTCGGAAGAGTCTTCCGGCGCATGCTCGCGGTGCGTCTCGCCATGTGCGCTTTCGCATTGACCATAAACGCGCTTGCCTGATACAAAAAGATGTTGTTCCATCCATCCCCGGCTGTGCTTTCTGGCCGATCTGATCGAACACCAATTACCAGTATGGATGCCATCCTTCAACAAGTCGGGACACTTCTGCTTGGAGCCGTGCCAACGGTCATACTTTTCGTGATTCTGGTCCTGGCTTACCAGTTTTTGATCCAGGGGCCGTTGACGAAGACTCTGGCCGAGCGCCGGGCGCGCACTTCGGGTGCCGTGGAAGAGGCGCACAAGGCCATTGCCCGCGCCGAGCAGCGTGCCGCCGAGTATGCCGACAAGCTTCGCCACGCCCGCGCCGAAATCTTCAAGGCGCGCGAGCAGCGCATCCAGCAGTGGAATGTCGAAAAGGACGCCGCGCTGGACGAGACTCGCAAAGCAGCCGGTGCCAAGGTAGCGCAGGCCAGGACGGCGATTGACGCCGAGACGGCCACGGCCAGGGACACCATCCAGGCTTCGGCCGGTGAGCTGGCCAGCCAGGTTGTGCGCGCGGTTCTTCCCGTCGCCGCCGGAGGGACGCGTTGAACGTTCAGTTGAAATCCTTTGTCGCTCCATTTCTTTCCTTAGCGCTGATGTTTGTTCTGGCTGCGAGTGTTGCAGCCCCGGTGCGCATGCATGCGCAGGAACCAGCCACACACGAAGCAGCGCAGCCGGGTGCGGCAGAGCTCAAGAAAGATGAGCAGGCAGCGGCCTCGCAGAACGCCAATACCGATCCCACCTCACGCAAGCCGATTAAATACCAGAAGGAAGAAGGCGAAAATGTCTTCCGTCACACCCAACTGGTAAAGACCGTCTCCGGCATTGTGTTTCACGATGCCAATGCTTCGGAAGAAGTGCAGCAGACGCACATCGAGATCACAGCGCGCATCTTCGAGTGGATCAACTTCGGCATCATCTTCCTCGCCATCGTTCTGCCGCTCCTTAAGTTTTTGCCCAAAGCGCTGAAGAAGCGCCGCGAGACGCTGAGCCAGCACCTGGAAGAAGCCCGCAAGACCACCGCCGATGCGAACTCCCGCCTGAGCGCCGTGGAAGCACAGCTCTCGAAGCTCGACGAGGAGATTGCAAAGATTCGCGCGCAGGTTGAGGACGAGATCAAGCAGGACGAGGCACGCATCAAGTCTTCGATTACGGAAGAGGCAGCGCGCATTGTCGCTTCCGCTGAGCAGGAGATTGCGGTTGCCGCAGCGCAGGCGCAGCGCGGCCTCAAGGCCTTTGCCGCGGACTTGGCAATTGACCAGGCAGTGAAGAACCTGACTCTGACTGCCGAGCATGACAAGGCGCTGATTGAAGAGTTTGTGGCTGAGGCCGGCAAGGGAGGAAAGAACTAATGTCGATTTTGGCCTCCCGTTATGCCCGAGCCTTTGCGGATGTTATTACCGCGGCGCACCTGGACACCAAAGCGATTGACCAGCAGTTGAGCGATTTCCTCGGTACGTGGGACGGCAGCACGGATCTCCGCGAGACATTTGAGAATCCCTCAATTGCCGCCGTGCTGAAGATATCCATCCTGGACAAGCTGAACGCGAAGATGGGTCTGCAGAAGGAAGTCCGCAACCTGATCGCGGTGCTGATTCACAACGACCGCATCGCGCATGTGAAGGAAGTGGTCGAAGCCTACCGCATTGAGCTCGAAGAGCGGCAGGGAATTCGCCAGGCGGAGATTACCACGGCCCGCGAGCTGGGCGACGAGGAAAAGTCCACGCTGCTGGCCGGCGTAGGAAAGCTGGCCGGAGCAAAGATTCAACCCACCTTCAAGCTCGACAAGAACATTCTTGGCGGAACGGTGGTTCGCATTGGCTCCACAGTGTATGACGGCTCCGTCCGCGGTCGCCTCGAAAGATTGAAGGAAGTATTAGTCGCGGGCTAACGGCTCGCCAAGGAACCTAAGATGGCTCAAATCAAGGCAGACGAGATTACACAGCTTCTTCGCGAACAGATCGCGAACTACGACTCGACGGTGCAGGTGGATGAAGTCGGCACAATTACCTCGCTTGGCGACGGTATTGCCCGCATCCACGGCCTCGACAAGGTAATGTCCGGCGAACTGCTCAGCTTCCCACATGGTATTGCGGGCCTTGCGCTCGCGCTCGAAGAGGACCAGGTAGGCGCCGTCGTCATGGGCGACTACACCGAGATTCGCGAAGGCGATGAGGTGAAGCGCACGGGCAAGATTCTCTCCGTGCCCGTAGGCGAAGCCATGATCGGCCGCGTGGTCAACGCGCTCGGCCAGCCGATTGATGACAAGGGACCGATTGCTGCCAGCGGCACGCTGCCAGTGGAGCGCCTTGCGCCCGGCATCATCGACCGCCAGGGCGTGAAGGAACCGATGGCGACCGGCCTCAAGGCGATTGATGCCATGATTCCGATTGGCCGCGGTCAGCGTGAGCTCATCATCGGCGACCGCCAGACTGGCAAAACGGCCGTGCTGCTCGACACCATCATCAACAGCGCCAAGAACGATCTCATCTGCATCTACTGCGCCATCGGCCAGAAGCGCTCGTCCATCGCGCAGGTTGTGCAGACGCTGACGGAAGCCGGCGCCATGGGCCACACCATCATCGTCGCCGCCTCCGCTTCTGAGCCCGCGCCGATGCTTTACCTCGCGCCCTACGCCGCCACGGCTATCGGCGAATACTTCCGCGACAATGGTAAGCACGCGCTCGTCATGTATGACGATCTCTCCAAGCACGCCATGGCGTACCGCGAGATTTCGTTGCTGCTCCGCCGTCCGCCGGGCCGCGAAGCCTATCCGGGCGACGTCTTCTATCTCCACTCGCGTCTGCTCGAGCGCTCGGCCAAGCTGAGCAAGGAGCGCGGCGGTGGTTCGCTCACGGCTCTGCCGGTCATTGAGACGCAGGCGGGCGACGTTTCGGCCTACATTCCCACGAACGTGATTTCGATTACCGACGGCCAGGTCTTTCTTGAAACCGACCTCTTCAACTCCGGTGTCCGTCCAGCCGTGAACGTGGGTCTTTCGGTCTCGCGTGTAGGCTTCTCAGCGGCCATCAAGGCCGTCAAGCAGGTCGGCTCCACGCTGAAGCTCGATCTCGCGCAGTACCGTGAGCTCGCAGCCTTCGCGCAGTTCGGTTCCGATCTCGACCCGCTCACGCAGAAGCAGCTCAACCGCGGCCAGCGCCTCACGGAACTTCTGAAGCAGCCGCAGTTCCACCCGCTCACCTGGCAGCAGATGACCGTGGTGCTCTTTGCTGGCACACAGGGCTACCTCGACGATCTGAAGGTTGATGAGATCCGCCCGTTTGAAGACGGTCTGCACAAGTACTTCGAGAGTGCGCAGACGGCGCTGGTTGCCGAGCTGACCGAGAAGAAGCAGATTGACGATTCAGTCCGCGAAAAGTTGCACGCAGCTCTCAAGGAGTACAAGGAAAACTTCAAGGCGCAGCAGGCGGAAGCCGTTACGGCGTAACAGCAGCTTCTAGCCCCTAGCCTCTAGCTTCTAGCTAGGGTTGCGGGCCGGGAGCATCAAGCTAAGAGCTAGAAGCTAGGAGCTAGCAGCTAAAGAAATGGCGAACGTACTCGATTTACGGCGGCGCATTCGCAGTGTGAAGAACACGCGCCAGATCACCAAGGCCATGAAGATGGTCTCGGCGGCCAAGCTGCGCCGTGCGCAGGAACGTGCTATGTCGGCGCGTCCTTACGCCAGGATGATCGCCAGTGTTCTGGAATCGCTCACGCGCCGCATCGACATCTTTGACGCGGAAACCGGCAACCTGGCCCATCCCCTCTTTGCCGCCCGCGAAAAAAAGCGCGTGCTGCTCATCGTCATCAGCGGCGATAAGGGCTTTGCCGGAGCGTTCAACTCGAACATCCTCAAGGCCGCTTTCAACTTTATTGAGACGGAAGCCAGCAAGGAGATTGACGTAGAGGCCGTAGGCCGCAAGGCTCGCGATCTGATGAAGCGTCATTTCCCCCCAGCGGAATACAGCGAAGCGACCGAAGGACCTGCGGTCCGCAGCCCACGAAAGAGCCGGGTAGAGCTGACAGGCGACCATCCAGGCATGTTGTTGAAGCTTGAAGCATCGCGTGTTTTCGAGCTGGCGAAGAACATCATCGACCGTTATGTGCACGAAGAGATTGACGCGGTCTACATCGTTTACAACGAGTTCAAGTCCGTCATTCAGCAGCGCGTGGTTGTCGAAAAGCTGCTTCCTCTGGTAAAGATCGGCGGGCAGGAAGTAACGGAAGCCACCGAGCAGTCCAAGGAAGAGCGCGCGCGCGCCGCGCAGGCTGCTGCCACGGCAGGTATATCGCTCGAAGAAGCGGATACGCACGAGGCCGACGAGGAAGCGCGCAAGTTCGGCACAGCTACGGTGGACTACATCTACGAGCAGTCGCCCTGCGATCTTTTTGAGGCACTGCTGCCGCAGTACATTTCGGCCATGCTCTTTCATGCCATGACGGAGAGTGTTGCTGCGGAGCACGCGGCACGTATGACGGCCATGGATTCGGCAACTAACAACGCCTCGGATATGATCGACTCGCTCACGCTGCACATGAACCGCGTGCGCCAGGCGGCCATCACCAAGGAGATCATCGAGATTGTCAGCGGTGCAGCCGCGCTCTGAGGGCAGATTATGCGGAAAGCCTTTCCCATTGGCGTAATGCTTCTCCTGGCCTTAGGGGCAGTCTTTTACTTTGGCTTTTTTCGCCATTTCTGGGGAACGTCGGGAGCCGTTTCCCAGGGTGCGAAAATTTACGCTGAGCTGCAGCAGGCGGAAAAGGATGTAAGAACTGGCAAAATTGTCAGCTCCAGCGACCCGGCGCTGACCAAACCGCAGCAGGAGATCAACCAGGTTCAGGAATCCCACGCGAATGCCCCCTTCAATGACGCTATGTTGTTCGGCGACCTCGGCTCCTACGACAATCTGCTCGGCACTCTGGCAGAGTTAGGCAAGCTGGACCCTGGCGCTCCTACCAAGGCTCGCGACAATCTCGAACACGCTTTGACGGTGGAAAAGAAGGAAATCGAAGGCTACCTCGGCAATCGCTTCAAAATTCAGTAGAGACAGAAAGAAATGGCTATGGCAGAAAACATCGGCAAAGTAATCCAGATTTCCGGTCCCGCGGTGGACGTGCAGTTTGAAGAAGCAACAATGCCGCCCATCTACCAGGCGCTGCGCGTGACCAGCGAGGGCTTCGACGTGCCCATGAAGATCAACGTCATCCTCGAAGTGCAGCAGCACCTCGGCGAAGGCCGCGTGCGCACCGTCGCCATGGAAGCCACCGACGGCATGGTGCGCGGCATGAAGGCCATTGATCTCGGCGGCCCCATCAGCGTGCCGGTAGGCAAGGAGACGTTGGGCCGCGTGCTCAACGTCATCGGCGAGCCGGTAGACAATCTTGGCCCCGTTGGCGAAAAACAGCGCGCCCCCATTCACCGCCCCGCGCCCGCATTCGATGAGCAGTCCACCCGCGAGGAGATGTTCGAGACCGGCATCAAGGTCATCGATCTCATCCAGCCCTTCCTGAAGGGTGGCAAGATCGGCCTCTTCGGCGGTGCCGGCGTCGGCAAGACCGTCGTCATCATGGAGCTCATCAACAACGTTGCCAAGAACCACGGTGGCTACTCGGTCTTTGCCGGCGTAGGCGAGCGCACCCGCGAGGGCAACGATCTCTGGGTCGAAATGACCGAGTCGGGCGTCATCAAGCCCGGCGATCCCTCTGCCTCGAAGGCCGCGCTGGTCTACGGCCAGATGACCGAGCCGCCTGGCGCCCGTCTACGCGTGGCGCTGACCGGCCTTACCGTTGCGGAACACTTCCGTGACACCGAAGGTGCGGACACGCTGCTCTTCATCGACAACATCTTCCGCTTCACGCAGGCCGGCTCTGAGGTCTCCACGCTTCTCGGCCGCATGCCCAGCGCCGTGGGCTACCAGCCCAACCTCGCCACCGAAATGGGCGAGCTGCAGGAGCGCATCACTTCCACCAGCAAGGGCTCCGTCACCTCGGTGCAGGCCGTCTACGTGCCCGCCGACGACTTGACCGACCCCGCGCCGGCCACCACCTTCGCTCACCTGGACGCAACCACCGTGTTGAGCCGTCCGCTTTCGGAGCTCGGCATCTACCCGGCCGTCGATCCGCTTGCTTCCACCTCGCGCATTCTTTCGGCGCGCATCGTGGGCGACGAGCACTACGACGTTGCGCAGGGCGTTAAGCGCATTCTGCAGCGCTACAAGGACCTGCAGGATATCATCGCGATTCTTGGCATCGACGAGCTCTCGGAAGAGGACAAGCTCACCGTGTCTCGCGCCCGCAAGGTGCAGAAGTTCCTCTCGCAGCCCTTCCACGTGGCCGAGCAGTTCACCGGCATCCCCGGCAAGTACGTCAAGGTTGCCGACACGGTGCGCAGCTTCAAGGGCATCATCGAAGGCAAGTATGACGACCTGCCCGAGCAGGCCTTCTACATGCAGGGCGCAATTGAGGACGTAGTCGCCAAGGCCGAGTCGCTGAAGGCAACGGCGTAAAGACAGCTTCTAGCTCTTAGCTTTTAGCTAGGGGCTGGAAGCTAGAAGCTGGAAAGAACAATGGCAGATTCTTCAAATCAAATCCGTGTCCGTCTCGTAACACCTGAGCGCGTGCTCTTCGAGTCCACGGCAGCCTCTGTCGAGCTGCCCGGCCGCAGCGGCGCGATTGAGGTGCTCTACGGCCACGCGCCGCTGCTCACCGAGCTTGGCGCGGGCGATGTACGCCTGCACGGCGCGCCGGATGGCGACGCAATCTACAACGTAAGCTGGGGCTTCGCGGAAGTGCTGCCCGAGCGCGTAACGATCCTCGCGAACGACGCCCTCAAGCCCGGCGAAATCGACGTGAACCGCGCCAAGGAACAGCTCGAGCGCGGCAACAAGCTCTGGAACGAGGCCGGCGACAGCGAGGAAGCCTACGACAAAGCCCTCACCGTAATCGCCGAGGCGGAAGCCAAGCTGGCAACGGCTGCGGAAAAGCACTAAACCCGGCCCCAACTCATTCCAACAAAGCCCTGCTCCAGCGAGCAGGGCTTTTGTGCTTAAATGAGCACCGTTTACCAGATAGTCCTTGGATAATGTGCGGCGATGTTTTCATCGGCAGAGACAAGCAGCGCAAACCCGTTTGCCTTGGCATTAGCAACAATGAGCCGGTCGAATGGATCGCGTGTCCAGTTTTCGCCGAGAGCCGCTGTCGCTACTTCTGAAAAAGGCAATTCGCAAACACGCAGCCCGGTTTCAAATTCAAGTTTCCGCACGATATCCTGTGCGCGTACCTGTGAGCGCCGAATCTCAAAGAGCATTTCGAGCTCCAGCAGGGCCATGGAAGACAGAAGTATCTCAGAGCGGGCGATTGTTTTGAGCGCGCGGGAGCTAATGCGCTTAGTCATCCCCGATGCCAGCCAAACAGCGGTGTGCGTGTCCAGATAGGCGGTCATCGCTTGCCCGATCTTTTGCGCGCAGGCTTTTTCGGAGTGGTTGCTGGAAAATCACGGTCCCAGTCGGCTTCCCATTCCGTCTGCATCTCAGCAAGGAGTTCCGCTTTCAGCTTGGGATCTTCCAGATCCGGGCCTCCCGGTACAAGGATCTGCATGGGTGTAATCCGGCTTAGCTTATCGGAGTGGAGATTTTCAGGGACAATGCGAAAACGGCGGCCTTTGTGCACGACCCAGACATCTGTGCCGTCCATGGCCTGATCGACCAGCGCAAAGAGATTGCTGCGAAATTTGCTGATGGGAACTTCCATAGATTAATTGTACATATTTGTACAATGAACTTGTACAAATATGTACAAATGACATACCTGTCCAAGCCGGAGCAAAAAAGCCTACAATCGTCTTGCAATGGCTGGCGCAAAGGACAAAACGATAGAAGTGGCGTGCCCCGACTGCGGCGCGCTGATGAAGATTGATGCAACCACAGGTGCAGTAGTGAGTCACACACCCGCCCCGCGCAAGCGCACCTTTGAAGACCTCGAAACCGCAGCCCGCGCCATGCGTGAGCAGGACGAGCGCAAGGAATCCATCTTCCGCCAGAGCATCGACGCCGAGCGCAACAAGGCCGACCTGCTCGAAAAGAAATTCGCCGAAGCGTTGCGCAAGGCTAAGGACGCGCCGGAAGGCAAGCCCCTGCGCGAATTCGACTTGGATTAATAGCAACTTTCATCGCCGGAGCGAGTCTACTCTGGCGCGGTATACAATCCCGCTAAAGGAGAGTCCCCCATGAGTGTCATTCCACTTCCCAGGCAGCCCAGGCAGGTTCCCGCGGCCCAGGTTCCCAATCAGGAGGAGTCGCACACGCTGCGCCTCGCCGCTGGAGGGACGCTGTTGGCAGGTGCACTGCTGCTCTTAGCGGGCAAGCGCAAGGCCGGGCTGGCGGCTACGGCTATTGGTACGGGGCTGACACTACTGCACGAGAAGGATACGACGCTGCGCTGGTGGGCGGCCTTGCCGCTGCTGCTGAATAACGCGCAGCGCTTCGTGGGCCATGCGCAGGGTGTTGTGGATGAAATGAACGAGCGCAAGCAGAAAATTCAGGGAATTTTTCGCAAGTAAAGCAAACAGGGAACAAAAAAAGGCAGCCCGGCAATCGCCGGGCTGTTGCTTTCTATTCTCTCTTTCCTGTAGTCAGATTCCCAGCTGCCTGCGGCCTTCCGCGCTGATGCGGTGCGGCGTCCATTTCGGCTCCCAGACCAGGTTCACATCCACCTTCGAAATATCAGGGAAGGCAAGCAGGCGGTTATGCACCTGCTCAAAGATGAGCCCGCTCGCCGGGCAGGCCTGCGTGGTCAGCGTCATCGTCACACGCACAGTCTGCCGCGGCCACTTCGGCGTGGAGTTCGGATCGGACGCAGTCTCAATCCCGTAGATCAGCCCGAGATCAACGAGATTCAGCTTCACTTCCGGGTCAAAGCAGTCGCGCAGCGCGGTCAGAATCTGGTCTTCCGTCAACATCCTTAGCTCTTCACTTCGGCAATCTGGTTGACCGCGTTCACAAACACCAGCTTTGGTTTCGCCGCTGCGGTTTCTTTTTCATCCAGCCAGGCAAAACTGGCGATAATCACCAGGTCACCGGCCTGCGCCAGTCGCGCCGCCGCGCCGTTCAGACAAATCTCGCCGCCTCCGCGCTCTACCGGCAGCGCATACGTCTGCAACCGGCTTCCGTTGGTCACGTTCCATACGTGAACCGCTTCAAAAGGCTGAATATCGGCCGCTTCCAGCAGCGCCTCATCTACGGCAATGCTGCCTTCGTAATTCAGGTCCGACTTCGTTACCGTTGCCCTGTGAATCTTTGACTTCAACAATTTGCGAAACATGAGAACAACACAGCTCCCGGCCAGCCTACCTGCCCCTGGCCTATCACGGGTACCGCGGCCGCACAGCGGCCTGCAGCCCTCTTATCTCTATTTTAGATGCGGAGCTACAGCTAAACCACAGCAGGTATATTTCGAAGCCGCGACTGCGGGGTGGATTTTTCCTTAAGAAAAATCCACCCTCCACAAGGCTGGAAAAGGGTACAGTTACTGTGGTTTTGCCCTAATTCTTCCGTTCCACAAGGTAACGCGCCACGGACTTGAGCCCTTCCGCCCGGCTGCCGTAAGGAGCCAGCGCAGCGAAAGCCTCATCAATCAACATAGCCGCATCGCGCTTGCTCTGCTCAAGGCCGTAGACGGCAGGCCATGTCGCCTTCTCAACGGCCAGATCCTTGCCCGCAGTCTTGCCCAGCTGCTCAGAGTCCACCGTCATGTCGAGCACATCGTCCACAATCTGGAAAGCCAGCCCAGCCTTGCGTCCAAAGATATCCAGCGCCGCAACGTCCGCCGCAGTCGCCCCGGCATAAACGCCGCCCGCAACCACGCTCACCCGAATCAGCGCGCCTGTTTTCGCGCGGTGAATCGCCTCCACCAACTCCGGCGTGGGCTTCGAGTGCTCGCTCTCAATGTCCAGAACCTGCCCGCCAATCATGCCGTCCACGGTCCCCACGGCATTCGAAACCAGCCGTAGAATCTGTACCGCAGCCTCCGCCGGAACCGGCAGATTCGCCAGCACCTCAAAGGCGCGCGTCTGCAGCGCATCGCCCGCCAGAATCGCAATCGCTTCGCCGAAGACCACATGTGCCGTAGGCTTGCCGCGCCGCAACGCATCGTTGTCCAGCGCAGGCAAATCGTCATGGATGAGCGAATACGTGTGCAGCATCTCCAACGCCGCGCCAAGCTGCTCAATCCCCGCAGGCAGCTTGCCCGCAATCGTAACCGCCGCTTGCATCGCGAGCACCGGCCGCAAACGCTTGCCGCCCGCAAAGGTGGAGTGGCGCATAGCGCCGTGAATAGACGAGGGGATAGTATCCGCGCTGGGCAACAGAGCCTCAAGCGCTTTGTCGGTAAGGTCTGCGCCTTCCTGGATCAGCGATTTTACGTCGGTGGGCATCATCTCAATGATAAATGACGTGTAAATAGATGTGCGGGAAGACAGCGGGAAACAGGAAAAGTCTAAGCTTTCCTGCGTCGGAGCTGAAGGTAAAGCAGGACCACGACGGCCAGCAGGGCGCCAAAGGTGATGGCGCGCCCAATCAGGATGTCGGGCAGGGAAGCCCAGTCCGCGGTGACGGAGAACTTACCCGCTGGAACAGGAACAACGAAGAGACCATCATCGCGCAAGGGAAAGTTGCTGACCAGGTGGCCGTTCACGCGGACGATCCACGCGGGATAACGGCGCAGCCGCAGGATGAGCCAGCCCGCATGCGGCGCGGTGGACTGTACGCTGCGGTGTTCGAGCGTTTGTACAGCGAAGGGATAGTCCGCGTCGCAGCTTTTCTGGTCCGCGGACCAGTTAGGCGGCGGGTTGTCGGGGTCGCCCTTGCCTAGCTGCGTATCAGGATCGCTCACCAGGCATCCGCCGGGCAGATTCGTAGCGACAAGCGTATCGTCGGCATGCGGCGGCGCATATTCATCCGTGCCGGTAAAACCCGTGCGCGCATCCCACGTGGCCACCATCGCAGGAATCGAGTCTTCATCGTCGCAGGTCTGATGGAAGCGGGTCCCGGCAAAGGCCGCAACATAGGCAAAAACGGCCGCACTGACAACACCAACGGCGATGCGTACGATGCGAGCGCCGCTTACAGAAGCACGCGGCCACACTGCAGCGGCAACAAAGATGCCGAGCGGAGCCTCCAGCGCGACAAGCCACCGCCACGGAAACTGCAGGAAGCGCAGCTTGGGCAGCAGGTTCCAGACAGGCAGTGAGGCAGGCAGTTGCAGCAGAAGAATGCCGAGCGGAATCAGCGCAAGCGGCAGCCAGAGCCTGCGCTCGCCGGGCAGCGTTTTGCGCAGCCAGCAAAGCAGGATTGCCGACGCTGTTATTGCCAGCATAATAGCGGCAATGGCCGAGGTTTTCTGCAGCTCGATATCGTGGTCGCGCAGCAGAGGGCTTGCGTGATGCGCAAAGAGGAAGCTGTTTTCAATCGCGAGACCGGGATCGTTAACGAGTTCCTGCGCATCAATCCATTTCTGCTCGGCAGCCGCGGGGACAATGTAAAACGCAGCCAGGCAAAGGCCGAGAACGACAGACACGGTTGCACGCAGAATGAGCTGCCATGAGCGATGCATGATTGCCAGCACAAGGCAGAATGCAGCAAGCAGGTAGCAGGCCATAATGCCGACGGGAACATTGGCAAGCCACGATGCCGCAATCGTAAAGGCCAGCGGAAGAGACCAGGAAAGCCTGTTCCTTGCTGGCGTTGATTGTTCCATTTGCGGCAGAGGCAGCGCTTTGAGTGCGAACAGCAACACCAGCGGAATCATGCATCCGCCTGCGAGCTCGCCATAAGCTGCGCGCTCGTAAACACAATAGAGCGCATAGCCGGAGAAGATTGCAAGGCATCCAGCAAGCGTAGATGCGCCTTCCGTCAAAAATTGCTTTGCTAGCGCGCGTGTGCCGAGCCCCGTTGCGGCCAGCAGCAGAAAAGTCAGCACAACCGGCGCGGCCAGCCAGCCAAAGAGCCAGCCAGACAACGCACCCAGCATCCAAGTAATCGGCGGATAGAAGATCAGGCGAGGCTCGCCTGATCCGTAGTTAGCACTTGGCGTCCACAGCGGATAGAAAAGGCCGTTCCGCCACGCCTGCAGCGTGTCCATCCACGAGACGAAATGAAAATCAAAGTCGTGCCCGCAGGAAAAGCCGTTCCAAATCAGAGGAGCAGTTGCAACAGCAGCGGCGAGCAATATGAGCCCGGCCGGCAAGAGATTCCAATACTCCAGAAAAACTCGAATGCCGGATACCCGCGAATTTTCTGAACCCTGAACCCTGTACCCCGAACTCTGTTTCATGGCATCAGCCGCAGCGTGTGATGCGTATCGGCCTGGACAGCCGCATCCGTAAACGGCAGCGCAAAGGTTCTTCCGTTGTAATAGTCGCTCCACTGGTCGCGGAAGTATTCACTATACGGATTGCCGCTTTCGCCGAGCGAGATGTTTTCCGTTGAGCCGTCTACATTGCTCCAGTCCACGGTCAGCCGCTGCGAAGGCCCAAAGGCGCGGCCCACCTGCTTGACGGTGGTCCCATCTCCGCTCAGCGGCAACTCGCCCGTACCGGCGTTGCGCGTAAGCCAAGGCAGCAGCCCATGCAGCGGATGCTCAATATCAATCACGTGCCACGAGCCATAAGCCCACTTGCCCAGGTCTCCCGGCGCTTTGCCTTGCGAAAGCCCGCGCCGCACGGCTTCGGTCAACAGGTCATCCCAGCTCTTGTAATAAGGCGGCAGCCACACGGTATCGCCGTGCATCACAATCTCTTCTTCAGCAAAAGTCTTTTCGCCCCAGCCGTAGTCACGAGCCATCTTGCCCAGCTTCGGCTCCAGGATCAGCGGCCACAGCGCATCACGCGTCTTGCTCACAACGGAAGCCGCAGCAGAGTCAGTCGTCAGCTTGCCATCCCAGCTGCGCAACAAGTCAGCAGCCTGGCGCAGCCGCGCATCCTTCGGTGCGGAGTGGTCCAGCGCATACGCAATGCGATGCCCAAGCTCCTGGTCAACTTCGGAGTAGATATCCGTCTGCGTCGCCAGCATATCCGCAGGCGTAAGTTTGTCGCGCCCCTGCAGCAGCTTGTAGATGCGTTCCGCACGGTACGGGTCAGACCATTCGAGCGTAATCGGCGTCGGAAACTTGTCGCTCGTCACGCGCGCATTTGCCGTAGCAAGAAATCCGCTCGGCGGATCAGCCGAATTCGGAAGCTGATCAAAGGGAATATAAGCAGACCACTCGTGCTGCGTATCCCCCTCCGCGAATCGGACGGGCTTCCCGGCAATGCCGTTCGGGCGTGCAGGAATCTTGCCAATCGCGTGATACGCAATATGCCCCGCATCGTCGGCATAGACAAGGTTCTGCGTAGGCCAGCTCCACTGTTGCAACGCCGCAGAGAACTCCGTCCAGTTCGACGCCGTATTCATCGCAAACAGCGGCAGCGTATTCAGCGAGCCATCGTAGAGCACCCATTTCAGCGCAATCGGCCGCGACTCCCCATGCAGAATCGGCGTAAGAATCGGACCGTGCGCTGTGGACTGCACATTCACGGTGACATCCGACTTGCCGCGCACATGAATCACCTCGCGATCCACATGCAGCGGCATCCACGCGCCGTCGATCCCTTGGTAATTCCCCTTGCCGTCGAGCTTCTCTACATACAAATCTTGCACGTCAGCGTAAAGCGCGGTATATCCCCACGCAACATGCTCGTTATGTCCTTCAATCACCATCGGCATGCCCGGCAGCGTAACTCCAGCCGCGTGATATCCCGGCGCTTTCAGGTCCGCCATGTACCAGATATTCGGGACACTAATACCGAGATGCATGTCATTCGCGAGCAGCGGCTTTCCACTCGCCGTATGCGCACCGGAGATCACCCAGTTATTCGATCCCGCCGCGCATGCATCGCAATCCGGCAGACCAAGCGTCCGCTTCAGCGCCGGAATATCGAGCTCAGCCGTAGTGGCATCATCATCGTCGTCATCGTCCTTGTGTGCGGGCAGTGGTTGTGGCTTGGTCAAGTCAAGAATCTCGCCCGTCGGTGGATGGTCGCGCCACGAACCGGTGGGATAAAGCTGCGCCTCAAGCTTGGCATTGTTCAGCTTCGCCGCAATGCGCTCGCGGCTCAGCTTCGCATACCAGTGCGTATCGAGCGAATCCACCATCATCATGCCAATCAGCAGCGAATCCACGCCGGTCCACTGCGCAGGCTTGTAGTGCAGCAGGCCGAACTCCGCAGGCAGCGTGTCGCCATGTTGCGCAATAAAAAGATTCACGCCGCGCGCATACGCATCCAGCCGCGCTCGATCATCGGCAGGCATATTGGCATAAACACGCTGCGCCACGCGGCGAAACCCAAGAATGCGTTGTGCCCTGTCATGGTCCAGCGCCGTTCCGCCAAACACCTCTGCAAGGTCTCCCGCGGAGTTGCGGCGGTAAAGATCCATCTGCCAAAGCCTGTCCTGCGCCGTGACGTATCCCTGCGCAACCCAAAGGTCCGTCTGTGTCGCAGCCTCGATATGCGGAACCCCATGCGCATCGCGGCGAACCGTAACCGGCGAACTCACAACAGCACCGGCAAGCGAAATCTCGCCATCCAGCTGCGGCAGCGCAGCCCGGGCCGCGCCATGCAGCCAGAACACCGCAGCCACTGCTGCAATCAGCGCCAGCAGAACCAGCCCGGCCAGCGCAAACAACACAAAACGCAGCCGGCGGAAGCTGCTGCGGCGCGGAGCGAGCGTGGAGACAGCGGAATCTGTACGAGGCATAAGGTCAAAGACAGGATATCGCGCAGCCTGTGCTCTGAATTAGACGAATCTGGTTAAACGGCAGTCACGGTCTCAAGCGGCGCAGACTTCCCGCGCCGGTATTGCACCAGCACCGCAATCAGCAGCAGCACGATAATCGGCAGCACCAGCAAACTACCCTCAGGCCCATCCGAGCCGCCGCTCCACATCACGGAGCCGGCAGGCGCCGTAGTCAGCAGGTGCCCCTTCGCAGGCAGCCCGCTGTCAGCTGTGCCGTAAAAGTAAGTCTCCGCCCAGTCCCACGCCACATGGCAGCCAATGGCCCACCACGCCGAACCGGTAACCCAGATGCTCGCGCAGAAGACAAAGCCGATGAGCGCAGCGGCAAAGATACCAATCCAGTTTTCTCCGTTGTTGCCGGTATGCATAAAGCCAAAGAAAGTAGAAGTAGCCCACGTTGCCTGCCAGAATTGATTGTTCGGCGATTTGCGCAGATACAGCCACAGGCATGGCAGCAAACCCAGCAGCGCAAAGCCATACACGCCCCACACATCCTGCCCCTTGAACCGCAGCAGGGAAGCGCACATGACGGCGACAAGGCCCAGCGCCCACCAGAAGTTGATGCCGCGCGTCAGCGTGAACTGCAGATAGCAGCGGCAAATCCCTTCTTCCGTAAAGCCCACAAGCAGAAAACCAAATCCCCAAAGCGCCGCGTAGTAGAAGATCTGTCCGCCGCTCAAAGCCACGGGACCAAAGTGCATCCATCCGCCCAGGCTCATGGCGCCGATGAGTGCTGAAAGCGCAGCAAAGCCCGCAACCAGCCCGCTGAAGAAGCGTGAAACACGATGCGGCCCGGTCAGGTTGTAATCCAGCACTCGGCGCTTTTCAATCACGGCCATAATCGCCGCCGCGCCAATCGCGGAGGCAAGCAGCGCCGTTTCTCCAAAGATGGCGCGCAGCGGTGTCGAGCCCGAGCCAGCGGTGAATGTTTTATGCAGAACAGCCTTGGCAATCAAACCGGCCGCCGCGCTCAACACAATCAGCAGACCAATAAGAATCGCGAAAAAGATTGCCGTCGACCACCCCGCCCGCATCCCCTGCGGCCCTAGAAAAACCCAGCGAATCCCATCGCCCGATGTCGGCGCAGGAGCCGGCGTGTTTGTCGTTGCCATCGAAACGCCAGGAGCTCCAGCCCCCGCGCCCTGAACTTCAGAATCCATTGAGCCCCCGGAAAACCACTTACCCCACCGTGCGTAATCGTATCGGAATCGCGATGCGGCAGAACAGCATCGAGCGTTTCTACTGGAAGATTGGATGCACTGGAAACATCGGGAGTTGGTGGCCGCGCTTATCCAGCGCAGCGCCCCGCCTTGACAGCCCCACCGCAGCCTTTATCCTTAACAGTTCCGGCAGTTTTTTGATTCTTCTCCCCCAGTGAGGTGCAGCACTTGCAGGTTCGCGTTTTTTATCACGACAAATGCTTTGATGGAGCCTGCTCGGCCTCACTCTTCACCCGCTTTCATCGCGAGTGCATCGCAAAGGACGCCAGCTACTCCTACCACGGCCTCGTCCACCGCGCCGGCGCGCTCTTTGACGAAAACGAGTTCACCGGCGACGAGAACGCCATCGTAGATTTCAAGTACTCCGCCTCGCCCCAAATCACCTGGTGGTTTGATCACCATCTCTCGGCCTTCCTCACGCCGGAGGACCAGAAGCACTTCCTCGCCTGCCAGCAGGACCCTGGCTGCTCACGCCGCAAATTCTTTGACCCTGATTACACCTCCTGCACTGGCTTTATGGCCTATATTGCGGAGACCGTGTTCGGCTTCGATATCATGCCCGTCGCCGACCTCATCTACTGGGCCAACATCGTAGACGGCGCGCTCTACGAAAGCCCCGAGTCCGCCGTCGAAATGGCCGCGCCTGCCATGAAGCTCACGCTCATCATCGAGTCCACGCAGGACCCCGAGTTCATCCCGAAGCTGATCCCTCTGCTTACCGAAATGCCGCTCAAGGAAGTCCTCGCGCAGCCATTCGTAGCCGAGCTCCTGCCGCCTCTCCTCGAACGCCACAAAGCCGCCCTCGAGCTCATCCGCACCCGCAGCGAGGAAAAAGACGGCACCATCTTCTTCGACATCACCGACCACCCGCTCGAAGGCTTCAACAAGTTCATCCCGTATTACCTGCACCCGCACGCCACCTACTCCATCGGCCTGTCGAAATCGAGCTTCCGCACCAAGGTAGCCGTAGGCACCAATCCGTGGACCAAGGTCGAGCCCTCCAGGCTGGTCAACCTCGCCGAAATCTGCGAGCGCTACGGTGGCGGCGGCCACGCCCGCGTCGGCGCCATCAGCTTCCCGCCGGACCGGGAAGACGAGGCCCGCAAAGCCGCCGCGGAAATCGTCGCGGAGCTGCGTTCAAAGAACCCGATCCAGAGTTTTGGACAGATGCTGTAAAATTCCGCAAAGCAATCTTTCAATGCTGGAATTAATTTGCGCTGGATGAGCTGTGTCTCTATCCGGAGGAGCAAGTGTATGCAGATTGTTGTCGCGGGGAAGTCGTGCCTTGAGAATGCTTACTATCTTGTTTCGATTCTAGCTGGAATCGTGACGGGAGCGGCGGCGCTTGGCGCGTGGGTCCAATATCAAGGAAATTCAAAGCGGGAGCAGGTCAAATGGGCAGTTTCACTGTTCGAGAAATTCTATGAATCGAACAATTACAAGGAATTCCGTGAACTGCTGGACGATAGAGATGCTAAGAAGAGTGCCAAAGTTGAGGCAATAGTTCACGATAAAGATGCCAAATTTACGGATTACCTGAATTTCTTTGAACTGATTGCATTTCTTGTAGAGAAGAAGCAGCTTACCGATGAGATTGCCTTAAATCTCTTCCGCTATTACCTTCGTTTGATTGTAGACCGTCCATCAGTCATGGAATATATAAGGGAAACGAGCCAGGACTTTGAGAAACTCCGAGCGTTTCTCGATAGAAATAGGGAAAAGCTCAGCTAAAATAATGGTCAGAGTATGAGCGAATACCTATTCAGCTACGGTACGTTGCAGCCGGGGCATGCACCCGCTGAAATTATGCATGCAGTCGATAAGCTGCGTTCCGTGGGAAAAGGTTCTATTCGTGGATTGCTTTACGACTTGGGGGATTATCCCGGCGCGGTCCTCAGTTCTGACTCCAAACGCACGATCTCTGGGAGCGTTTTCCAGCTTGCGGAAGATGAAAGCCTTCTTTCGCAGTTAGACGAATATGAGGGATTCGATCCCAAGGCGCCGCAAGAAAGTTTGTTCCGGCGTGAATTGCACCCCGTAAAGCTGGATTCAGGGAAAAAGCTAACCTGCTGGATTTATGTCTACAACCGCAAGCCGGATTCGGCGCGGCTTCTGAATAGTGGTGTCTACATGGGACGGCTTGCTGGATAACTTCCTCTCACTGGCCTGATTTCCTCTCGCCCGCGGCGTCCTTTTGGTGCTACCATTCATGGCGAATCAGCTCCAGCTGAAACTCCGCCAGGCGCTGGAGCGTCCATACGACTGTTTTGCTGTTTCACCGGAAGGAGCGGACCATGACAAGGTTTTCCGCATCCGTCGCGACTACCGGTTTCTCTCTTCTGCTGATAGCCGCAGCCATTCCCCTGCAAACCCGGGCCCAGAATCCAGTTCAGGATTCCGCGCAAACGCCAGCCTCAGCGCCGGACCAGATTCAAACGCAAACCTCCCAGCCCTATCAACCAACCGCCACCGTATCCAAGGTGCGCATCGTGCGCATCAGTGAAATCAGCGGTACCGTGCAGCTTGACCGCAGTAACGGCCATGGCTTCGAGCAGGCCATCCCCAACCTGCCCGTCGTAGAACAGAACCGCCTGAAAACCGCCAACGGCGTTGCGGAAGTGGAATTCGAAGACAACAGCTCGCTCCGCCTCGGGCCCAACTCGGAGGTCCAGTTCACTGAGCTCGGCCGCACCGATGCGGGTGCCACAGTCTCCTCTGTCCGCGTGCTCAGCGGCATGGCCTATGTAAGCCTGGTGAAGCAGAGCAACAACAAGGCTCCCGCCAACCAGTTCGAGCTGGCCTTCGGCGACCGCAAAATTCCCTTGCAGCCCGGCACGCATGTACGCCTCGAGATGACCGACAAGGAAGCCAAACTGTCAGCCATTGATGGCTCCCTGCATGTCGATACCCCGGAAGGCGCGCTTGAAATTCCGCGCAAAAAGACAGCCACCTTCGCGCTCGCCGATCAGGCCGAACCAGTCATCGCAAAGAGCGAGGGAAACGAGCTGCTCGATACCTGGGATAAGCAATCCGCGCAGCGCCACGAGCACGTAGCCTCCTTAGCCGCCTTTGGCAACACGCCCTACTCCTACGGCCTCTCCGACATGATGTACTACGGCTCGTTCGCCGATCTCGGCGGTGGCTGCGGCATGATGTGGCGCCCCTACTTCACAAGCGCAGCCTGGGATCCCTACTCCAGCGGTGTCTGGGCCTACTACGCCAACACCGGCTATAGCTGGGTCTCGCCCTATCCATGGGGCTGGACGCCCTACCACTACGGCTCATGGTCCTTCTGTCCCGGCGCCGGCTGGGGATGGTCGCCCGGCGGCGCATGGAACGGCCTCAACAACATGACATCATCCCTCCACCGCCTGGACACAACTCCAACCGGCCCAACCGGCCCGCGCGGCAAGGGTGGACCAACCCTCCCCGTCGCGCCGCCGCATCCGCCGCGCACCGGAGAGTCGTCCCTGCTGGCGCATAACCTCACGGCGCTGGTTCATTCCGGAGCAGTCCCGAACGGCCCCGATGGCGAAGGCTCATTTGTCTTCCGCAAGGATTCCGCCGGTCTGGGCATTCCGCGCAATGAGCTCGGCAACTTGCACGGCTTCTCCCAGCGTGTAGGGCAAAAAGGAGGAGCAGCCACGCCCATCTATGTAAGCGGCGGCATGAATGCGGCCGCTCCCGGCAGCATCTCGCGCAGCGGATTCAACAGCTCCTATGCTCCGGTCTCAGTCCACCGTGGAAGCTCGTCCTTCGGCTCGTATGCTTCGAGCTCCAGTCACGTAAGCAGTTCGAGCAGTTTCAGCAGCATGCACGCATCGTCCACCATGAGCGCGCCGTCATCCGTCTCATCCGCAGGAGGAGGCGCCTCGCACCACTAAAGCCCAGTTTGACCGGGCCACAAAAAAGCCAGCAGGCGTTTTCTCCTTCGCCTGCTGGCTTTTCTATGCCGATGGATTGCCCCGCCTCAATTCTCCGGCGGCATGGAATCACGCCTTCACATGAAGGCTGGGCCACTCCGGCTTGCGGTGCTGCAAAAATGCTGCAACCCCCTCGCAGAAGTCCTCCGCGGATCTCTGCGCGGCGGCCGCCGCAATGGCCTCTTCCAGTTCTTCATCCAGCCTGCGCTTCGCATGCAACGCCAGCAGCCGTTTCACCTCGTGCATCGCCTGCGGACTGTTCTGCAGCAGTGACTGCGCCAGCGCGTCCGCCGTCTGCGCAAGCTCTTCCCCAGCCACAAGCTGCGTAACGAGCCCATAGTGCAGCGCCTCCTGTGTCTTCAGCAGTCGGCCGGAGAGTAGCAGCTCGCGCGTCTTGCGCTCGCCCAGGTGCCGCAGCAGAAACGTAGCCACAATCGCCGGAACAAAACCAACCTTCACTTCCGTAAAGCCGAACTTCGCCTCCGGAACCGCCAGCGCAAAATCCGCCAGCATCACCAGCCCCAGCCCGCCCGCCATCGCCGAGCCGTTCACGGCGGCAATCACAGGCTTGGGAAAGTCATACAGCGTGCGCAGCAGCTGCGCCATCCGCTCGGCATCATGGCGCCCTTCCTCCGGCTTGTGCCCATGCGCCACGGCCATGTGCTCCATATCCAGCCCTGCACAAAAGGCCGGTCCCGTCGCGGTCAGAATAAGCACGCCGCTATCGTCCTTTGCGGCCTCCTGCATGCCCAGGATCAGCTCTTCCATCAGCTCGGGAGAAAGCGCATTGCGCTTCTCCGGCCGGTTGAGCGTAATCGTTGTAACCCCGTTTTCGGCTTGCGACAGAATGTAGTGATATCTTGCCATGGCGACCCGTCCGTTATGGAGAAGCAAAGAATAGCGCGAAAAGCGCCCCCGGAAGAAGGATGCGCGTCACACGCAAATCGACTCGCACCTTACCGGGCAGAGGAATTGTACGCGCTTTCCTTCAGATTTACCGCTGCCGTTTTACAGGCCGATTACAGCCCCAGCTCCGCCGCCCGCTTCTTCATCGCCTCAAGACAAAACGCAATATGCGCGTCGAGCTCGACACCTAGCTCGGAAGCCCCTTGAAACACATCCTCGCGGCTCACACCCTTCGCAAAAGCCTTGTCCTTCAGCTTCTTCTTCACGCCCGCCACTTCCACATCTGCAATCGCCTTGGTCGGCTTCACCAGCGCACACGCCGTCAGAAACCCCGCCAGCTCATCGCACGCAAACAGAACCTTATCCAGATGCGTAACCCGCGGCACGCCCGAGTACTGCGCATGCCCCAGGATCGCCGTCCGCGTCTCCGTCGGCCATCCCAGCCGCTCCAGCTCCCGCACGCCCACAAACGGATGTTCCTCCGGCGTAGGGTGTTTCTCATAATCAAAGTCATGGAGCAGGGCAGTGGTCGAATATAGCGTTATCAGACGCTCGCGCTCCTCCCCGGCTAATCCCAGCCGGTCCGCCTCCGCCACGCCATAAGCCGCCACGCAGACCTCCACGGCCAGCGCATGCTTCCGCAGGCTCTCGCTCGCAGTCCACTCATGCAGCAGACCCAGCGCCTGCGCCCGACCAAACCTGCCCGTCTCGAATTGATGCACATCTACCGCCGTTTCCGCCATATCCCCGCCTGTTAACTGATTTGGTTCACTGTTGCTCGCTTTGGTTCGTGTTTTTTCGGGTTTTTCAGGGTATTATAGGGGCAACTTAGGCGCGAGCCTAAGTCTGTACTTGACAATTATGGTTCACTCCCCCCAATCTAGCAACAGTCGTGGTGCAGAGATGCACCGCGGAGACCATGCTCTGGAACTCCGCACACAATCTATGGCCACAGCGACTGTGATTACGGTCGACGCCAGCCCCACAACGGCGAGTGTCGTCCAGATGCCACCCCGCGAGGTCATCCGCTGCGAACATTGCGCACTGGTGCAGTACCGCACCAGCAACTCAATGTGCCGGCGGTGCCACAAGTCCCTGGACATGCCGGAACCCACGCCCATACTCGGCCCCGTGCCGGTGATAGGCACAGGTGGCAAGCCTGTCCCGCCTGAGGCGGAAGCTGGGCTACAGGTAGCAACGCAGGTGAAGGAAATTCGCCGCGCACGCCACCTGAGCCAGCGCCAGCTTGCCGGCCGCATGCAGGTTCCGCGCACTTACATCTCGAAAATTGAAAACGGCAAGGCAATTCCCACGCTTGGCTCGCTCGAAAGACTGGCCGACGCGCTGGAAGTCAATGTCTGCCAGCTCGTTCGCGACAGCCGCAGCCGCCGCGAGGAAGAGGTCACCGCAATCTTCGCTGACTCATTCCTGGCAGAGGTGGCGCAACTGATGCCCAGGCTCGACTCGCTCCAGAAGACACTCTTCCTCGGCGCGGTTCGGGACAAGGCGACAGGCCAGCGTCGCACGGCATAAACTTACATTCCGCGACCCTTCATGCACACTGCGCTGTTCCCATGCGCAGTGTGCAATCCGTTGCACGATTGCAGCCCCTGCGTGGGTGTGCTAGCGTCGATGTATCCCGCCGATATCGGTTCGCGGCGAGCTTATGCGGGAATCCATTCTCCAGGCGCGGCGAGAGTGGTTAAAATATCTTCACGCGAACTTTCCGCGCATCGCTTACCCGGCATCCGTTTTTCGACCAGATGCTTTCATGTAGAGGCACTTCGATTGCAATCAGCAGGCACGTTGCGCATTCATGAGCTCACGCCGGAAGAGCGCGCAGTCTACGACACGCTGAAGCCGGAGAGCCTTCCTGAACATGTCGCCATCATCATGGACGGCAACGGCCGCTGGGCAGGCTCGCGCTCACTGAAGCGTTTCCTCGGCCACCAGCAGGGAGCCAAAAGCGTGCAGCTTGTCACGGAGACGGCCTCGCGCATCGGCCTGCCCTGGCTCACCCTCTACGCCTTCTCGCTCGAAAACAACCTGCGCCGCCCCAAGGTCGAAGTCAACTTCCTCATGCGCCTGCTCAAGAGCTATCTCGAAGGCAACGTCCAGCGCATGATGGCCAATAACGTGCGCATCCGTTACATCGGCCGCACCCACGAGCTGCCCGGTGAAGTGCAGGAGACCATGCAGTGGGCTGCCGAAACCACCGCGCGCAACACCGGCACCACGCTCACCCTTGCGCTCAACTACGGCAGCCGCTCGGAGCTGGTCGATGCCTTCCGCGCCCTTTCCGCCGAGCTCAAGCACAAGCACATCTCGCCCGACCGCATCACGGAAGAAGACATCCACCGCCATCTCTACACCGCGCACATGCCGGACCCCGACCTGCTCATCCGCACCTCCGGCGAGATGCGTATCTCGAACTATCTTCTCTGGCAGATCGCCTACTCCGAGATCTACATCACCGACCGCCTCTGGCCCGACTTTCGTGGCATCAACCTCCTCGAAGCCATCGCCGCCTTCCAGCGCCGCGAACGCCGCTTCGGCGGCCTCAGCGAAAACGTCGGCATCACCGACGAAGAAGCTGAGCGAGTAAAAATCGCCGTCAGCTAAAAGTTGGCCAACATCCCCACAAAGCCGGGTGCCCCACATCTCCTGCAGTTGGAGATGTGGGATAGCACTCCAGCTAGTTCTCCCCATCTTCGTTCTCCCACAAAAGAATGAGTTGTCATCCTGAGCGGGTGATACAGATTTCGTATCACATTGTTTTTATTGTGGATAATATCCATGTTTTTGGCTGTGTAGGAACTGTGCAGGAGATTTTTGATTTCTGTGAATTTCTTGAACGCGA